>SXGU01506943.1_pt1 | contig 41971 bp, 29 predicted proteins | sample 3174531 | NCBI WGS metagenome assembly SXGU01 (sample SAMN11356863, study PRJNA531348) | freshwater metagenome | isolation source: freshwater sample F1-140 | place: China: Fuxian Lake, Yuxi | collected 2017-12-25 | reverse complement strand
CGATCTGGTGGTTGCCAGTGTACTGATGTCGATGGGTATGATGATGCTGTCGCCGATGATTATTTCCCTGCCGTTTAAATTAATGCTGTTTGTTCTTGCCGACGGCTGGTCGTTGATCATGGAAATGTTGGCGGCGAGTTTTTATGTCAGTTAACAGCCGCCGACGCTAACATGGTACCTGAAACCGTTTATATGGTCGGACAAGAGGCGATGATTGTTGCGATCAAGCTGACCGCACCGATATTGCTGCCCTCATTGGCGGTCGGCTTGATCGTCGCGATGTTTCAGGCGGCCACCCAAATCAATGAGGCGACCTTGACCTTTGTGCCCAAGGTTATCGTTATCGGCATTATAATGATGATCATGGGGCCGGGCTTGCTGCAAATGTTCCTGGATTATTTTCAAGGATTGATCCGGGATATTCCGCATTTAATCGGTTGAGCCTTGAACTTCACCGAACAGCAAATTATCAGCCAAGTGGCGCTCTTTATATGGCCGTTAATGCGCATTAGCTCAATGTTTGTAGCCGTGCCGTTATTTAGCATTCAAGCGGTACCGGCCCGAGTCAGACTGATTCTTTCGGTGGTCATAACCCTGGTGGTCATGCCTCTGCTCCCTCCCCTGCCGACAGTTGAAATGTTTAGCGCACCCGGACTTATGGTGGCCATTAGCCAAATTATGATCGGTTTAACCACGGGGTTTATTCTACAACTGGTTTTTGCCACCGTGGTTTTTGCCGGACAAGGCATCGCTTTAAGCATGGGCCTGGGCTTTTCGACGATGGTCGACCCGCAAAACGGACAGCAGGTGCCGGTCATTTCGCAAATCTATACGATAACGGCGACATTAATTTTTATCAGTTTGGACGGACATTTGCTGCTGATACAAATGCTGCTGGATAGCTTTAAAAGCTTACCTATCGGCATGGAGGGCATCGCTAAGGCCGGTATTTGGGATATTATCGAATGGAGCGGCCGGGTATTTGCCGCTGGCTTATTGTTGGCGATGCCCATTGTCGCCGCCCTGTTGCTGGTTAATATCATTTTTGGGGTGGCGGCCCGAGCGGCTCCGCAATTACAAATTTTTTCGGTAGGCTTTCCGGTGACCTTAATGTTGGGATTGCTGTTGGTTTGGAAAACATTACCCGATGTGCTGGATCAATTTTCCGGACTGTTAACGGACTCCTATGATTTGATCGGCCAATTATTACGACTCTAAAATTATGGCTGAAGATTCGGATCAAGAAAAAACGGAAGAACCTACCGGCAAGCGTTTGGATGACGCGCGGAAAAAAGGTCAAATTGCCCGTTCCAGAGAATTGAACACCTTTGCGATGATGATAGTCAGCGCGGCATTATTGCTGATGCAAGGAGAGAAAATCGCTAAAGGCCTGCTGGAAATGATGAAGACCGAGTTTCAATTAAGCCGCGCCGTCATTTTCGATCCGGCCACGATTATCCTGCACTTTAAGCAGACCATGATCGACGGCCTTTTGTTAATTGCACCGTTTTTGGCGCTGATGGTCGTGGTCGCCGTTGTCGCGCCTTTGTCGCTCGGCGGCTGGATCTTCAACTGGGACGCCATTTCGCCGAAGCTGGACAAAATGGACCCTATCAAAGGCATTCCGCGCTTGTTTGCGCTGAACGGATTGATAGAGATGCTTAAAGCTCTGCTGAAGATTTTATTGGTTTTCGGCGTTGCCATTGTTTTGTACCGGTCCTTTATCAATGAATTGCTCGGACTGGGCGCCGAATCGCTGGAGCAATCGATTAACCATTCGCTCAGCATCATCGGCAAGTGTTTTTTACTGCTCAGCGCCTCGCTGGTGTTAATTGCGATGATTGACGTGCCTTATCAGCTGTGGGATCACCACAAAAAACTGAAAATGACCTTGCAGGAAATCAAGGATGAACATAAAGAATCCGAAGGCAGCCCCGAGGTGAAAGGGCGGCAACGCCGGATGCAAATGGAAATGGCGCAAAACCGGATGATGGCGGAAGTCCCCAAAGCCGATGTTATCGTTACCAATCCCAGTCATTATGCGGTAGCCTTAAAATATGACCAAAATTCAAACAGCGCACCGAGACTGGTCGCCAAAGGCGTCGACCTGATCGCCGCACAAATCCGCAATGCCGCGATAGGCGCCGATGTGCCGCTGGTGGCATCGCCGCCTTTAGCCAGAGCGTTGTATTATTCGACCGAATTGGATAGAGAGATACCGCAGGGACTTTATTTAGGCGTAGCTCAAGTGCTTGCCTATGTCTATCAATTAAAAGCGGCGCAGAAAAACGACTGGCGCACGCCGGTACCGCCGGAGGATATTAAAGTGCCTGACGAATTTAAACAGAGTTAAGCTATGGATCTTACTAAATTAAAAGCAATGTTGGCGGTCCTCGGCAAAGCCGAACTGGGCGCGCCCTTAGTCATCGTCATGGTGCTGTCGATGCTGATTTTGCCGTTGCCGGCCTTCATCCTCGACTTGCTGTTCACCTTCAATATCGCCTTTTCGTTAATCATCCTGCTGGTCGTGGTTTATACGCTGAAGCCTTTGGAATTCGCCTCGTTTCCGACCGTCATCCTGCTTGCCACCATCTTGCGCCTGGCGCTGAACGTGGCCTCGACCCGTATCGTGCTGATTGAAGGACATAAGGGCGGCGATGCGGCCGGTAAAGTGATTGAAGCCTTTGGCGCTTTTGTTATCGGCGGTAACTTTGCCGTCGGTCTGGTGGTTTTTGCGATCTTGATCATCATTAATTTCATGGTCGTTACCAAAGGCGCCGGGCGGATTGCCGAAGTCGGCGCGAGGTTTACGCTGGACGCGATGCCGGGCAAGCAAATGGCCATCGACGCGGACTTGAATACCGGTTTGTTGACCCAGGACCAAGCCCGTGAGCGGCGCGCCGAAGTCGCGACCGAAGCGGACTTTTACGGCTCCATGGACGGCGCCAGTAAATTCGTCCGCGGCGATGCGATTGCCGGGATTATCATTTTATTCGTCAATATGCTCGGCGGCTTGGCTATTGGCGTGCTTCAGCACGACCTGAGCTTTGCCGAGGCCGGAAAAATTTATGTGTTGTTGTCGATCGGCGACGGTTTAGTCGCGCAAATTCCTTCGTTGTTATTGTCGGTAGCCTCCGCGCTGGTCGTTACCAAGGTGGGCAGCACCGGTCAAAATATCGGCCAGCAAGTCTCAGCGCAGCTGTTTGCCAACCCTAAAGCCTTAACCGTCACCGCAGCGGTGGTAGGCGCACTGGGGATCATTCCGGGTATGCCGAATTTGGTTTTTATTTTGTTGGCCGGGGTTTTAGCCGGTTCCGCGTATTTAATTGAGAAACAGCATAAAGAAGCCGAGCTGGTGACCCTGGATTATCCGCAGGATCTGCTGCCCGCCGCCGCTCCCGAAACCAAAGAGCTGGGTTGGGACGATGTAATGCCGGTTGATGTGGTGGGTCTGGAAGTCGGCTATCGATTGATTCCCTTGGTCGACAAGAATCAGGGCGGACAGCTGATGGTGCGAATCAAAGGCGTACGGAAAAAACTGTCTCAAGAACTGGGCTTTTTAATTCCATCGGTGCATATTCGCGATAACCTCGATTTAAGCCCGACCGCCTACCGGATTTCGTTAATGGGCGTAACGGTAGGCGAGGCTGAAGTGATGCCGGATATGGAAATGGCGATTAATCCGGGGCGCGTTTTCGGCACCTTAAAGGGCAAAGCCTGCCAAGATCCGGCATTCGGCCTGGATGCGGTATGGATAGAGCCCAACCAAAAAGATCACGCACAAACCCTGGGCTATACGGTGGTCGATCCCGGAACGGTGGTGGCGACCCATTTGAGTCATCTTTTACAATCGCATGCGCATGAATTGTTCGGTTACGAAGAAGCGCATAAAATACTCGATAATCTGGCTAAAACCGCACCGAAGCTGGTCGAGGACTTGGTGCCGAAAACACTGCCGTTAGGCGTGGTGGTCAAGGTCTTGCAAAACCTGTTGCAAGAGCATGTGCCTATTCGGGATATGCGCACTATCGTCGAAACTTTGGCGGAGTATGGGCTAAGAAGTCAAGATCCCGACATCTTAACCTCGGCCGTACGAGCCGCATTAGGCCGATTAATTATCCATGAAATCAGTGGCATGCAAGAGGAATTTCCAGTGATTACATTGGATCATGACCTGGAACAGTTATTGCATAAATCCCTGCAAACGGCAGGTGAAAGCGGTGTCGGAATTGAACCGGGGTTAGCGGAACAAATGCATACATCATTACAAGAAAGTATGCAAAAAATGGAAATGGAAGGACAAACCGCAGTATTACTGGTTTCTTCTTATATCCGCCCATGGTTGTCCCGATTCGTTCGCCATTCCATTCCCGGATTACATGTCTTGGCATACAATGAAATACCCGCAGATCGCCAGATCAAAGTGGTTTCAACGGTCGGACGACGCACATAGTACATGAGGCTAGTAGGTTATGAAGATTAAACGATTTTTTGCACCGGATATACGCCAAGCCATGCGTATGGTTAAAGAGGAGCTGGGCGCGGATGCAGTCATCATGTCAAATAGATCGGTTGACGGCGGGGTCGAAATTGTTGCCGCTCGGGATTTCGATGAGCAATTGATCCAAAGCAAACTGCAAAAACAAGCCGTCGCCGAAGAAGAACAACAACATCAACGCGAAACTAAAAAGATCGATTTACCCGATTTTGAAGCGGAAAAAAATAATTTACATGTATTAAGCAGCCAAAGAAAACAAAGTACGGAAGGTTTCGTAGCTGAACGCCCTTCAATGCAGTCAAACCGCTTCGCTACCGATAACCGCACGCCTGCCGCCATAGGTAGCCGCAGGGACGTTGAGCAATATCTCGGCTATGCGGAAAAAGCACATCTGCGCGGAAACCATGAAGCAGTAAGCGCCAAACCCACACATACGCCAACGAGGTTCAACACAACTCCGGCTGCTGTAGCCCAAAGACCCGTACAACCGCAACGGCCTATGCAGGCCGAAAGACCGGTGCAAGCACAACGGCCGATGCAAGCGGAAAGACCTATGCAAGCCCAGCGCCCCATGCAAGCGGAAAGGCCCATGCAAATCGTCATGCCCACCGAAAAACCAAGCAGCGCGGCGGACAATTTGTTGCTGGAAATGAGCAAAGAGCTTAAATCGCTAAGGTCTGCGATGGACTCCAAATTATCCGCCGCAAGTTGGGGCGGAGTGGCGCAAATCAATCCGGTCCGCGCCGAATTGCTGCAACGTTTGGCCGGCATGAGTATTTCAAAGAAGCTCAGCGTTAAAATTGCCAATCGTTTTACCAACCATTCCGATGCCGAACTGGTTTTTAATCAGGCTCAAGAACTGCTGGCTAAAGTATTGCCCGTGGCTAACGACGATTTGCTCCAGTACGGCGGCATTGCCGCTTTAGTAGGCCCTACCGGCGTAGGTAAAACCACGACCATCGCCAAGCTGGCGGCCAAATTCATCTTAAAACACGGCCCCAGACAAGTTGCTTTAATTACCACCGATAATTACCGGATCGGCGCGCATGAGCAATTAAACACCTATGGGCGTATACTTGACATTCCGGTTAGAGTCGCCTCCAGCGCCGCCGAGCTGCATAATCTTATCAATGGTTTTTCAGACAAACGGCTGATTTTGATCGATACGGCCGGCATGAGCCAACGCGATATGAAGCTGGTCGAACAAATCAACACTTTGCAACAAAGCGGGCAAGCCATTCGATCCTATTTGGTGATGTCGGCAGCAACTGAATATAAAGCGATGAATGAAATTATCAAAGCCTTCCAGATTTTTGAACCTCAGGCCAGTATTTTGACTAAACTTGACGAAGCGGCAACCATCGGTTCGGCGGTTTCTTCCATCATAGAAAATAATCTGCCCCTGTCTTTTATTGCCGACGGTCAGCAAGTCCCCGAAGACGTGCATAACCCTTGCGCCCGGACGCTAATCGCGCAATGTGTGGCCGAGCTGGATCAGGACAGCGACTATAACGATGTCAACAACGAAGTTTGGGCGGCGCAAGGCTATGCATAATCAACTTGATCAAGCAGCCGGAATAAGGAAAATGAATATGATTAAACCTGTTCGGGTTATTGCAATCACCAGCGGCAAGGGCGGCGTCGGCAAAACCAACTTGTCGGTTAACATCGGCATCGCCCTGTCGCAAATGGGACAACGGGTGGTGTTAATGGACGCCGACATGGGGCTGGCTAATGTTGATATTTTGTTGGGCGTGTACCCCAAGTTCAACCTTTCCCATGTATTGTCCGGCGAAAAAACCTTGCATGAGATCATGATGGAGGGCCCGGCAGGCCTAAGAATCATTCCGGGCGCATCGGGTATTCAAAAAATGTCCGAGCTGACCAACGTCGAACAAGCCGCTGTGATTCACGCCTTTAGCGAAATCGATCACGATATCGATGTGTTGATTGTCGATACTGCCGCCGGTATCTCGGCCAGCGTGGTCAACTTTGCCCGCGCCTGTCAGGAAATTATCGTTGTTGTTTGCGATGAGCCGACCTCGTTAACCGATGCCTATGCGTTTATCAAATTACTGAACCGGGATTACGGCTTGTGCAGCTTTAATGTAATCACCAATATGGTCCAGAGCAGTCAACAAGGCCATGCACTGTTTCAGAAGTTAAGCAAAGTAACGGACCGCTATCTGGACGTTACTCTAAAATTTGCAGGCGCAATTCCTTATGACGAATATTTACGTAAATCCGTGCAAAAACAAACACCGGTCGTTATCGGTTTTCCAAGGAGCAAAGCCTCGCTGGCATTAAAAGCCGTAGCGGCAAGAATTGACAGCTGGCCGCTGAGATCCCAAGCGGGCGGCTATATCGAATTTTTTATTGAAAGAATGATTCAATACGGTTCCCAAAAGGATGTCGCATGAGTGGCGTGGCAATGTACACTGCGGTACAGGCTGGAGGCACCGATGAACGTGTCATGCAGCATGCACCGTTAGTTAAGCGCATTGCCTACCATTTATTGAGCAGACTGCCCGATTCCGTTCAAGTCGATGATTTGATTCAGGCCGGGATGCTCGGCTTACTGGAAGCCATCAAGAATTACGATGTCTCGCAGGGAGCCAGTTTCGAGACTTATGCCGGTATCCGTATCCGGGGTTCCATGCTTGATGAGGTCAGGCGTAGCGACTGGACGCCGCGTTCCGTCCATAAAAAATCGAGGATGGTGGCCGATGCCATCCGGACCCTCGAAAATAAAACCGGCCGCGAAGCCAAAGACGTCGAAGTGGCCGAGCATTTAGGCATATCCCTTGATGAATATAATCATATCCTTCAGGACTCAAGCAGCTGTCATATCTTCAGTGTCGAAGAATTGGCGCAGGCTGGAGATCAATATCTGGACGAAGCCTCCAGCCTCGACGAAGAACCGATAGACCGCTTAAGCCGGGAAAGCTTCGAACAAGCCTTGGCCAACGCCATCGCCAACCTGCCGGAACGAGAACGCCTGATTATATCGTTGTATTACGATGAAGAACTTAATTTGCGCGAAATCGGCGAAATTTTAAATATTAGCGAATCCCGCGTCAGCCAAATCAGCAGCCAAGCCGTGCTGCGATTGCGTTCAAGATTGTCCGAATGGACCCGCGATTGACAGTTTTTAACGATTAATCCCTGCAAATAAATGGATATTCTAAGCATCGCGGGTATTCTCGTCAGTATCGGCGCGATTTTATCGGGAGTCGTGCTGGACGGCGGCAATATCGATTCGCTGGTCAACGTGCCCGCACTGATTATTGTGTTTGGCGGCACCTTCGGAGCGACCCTCTTGCAATTTCCGCCGGTTGTTTTTATCAGAAGCCTAAAAATGTTTTCGTGGGTATTAAAGCCCCAAAAAGTCAATCTTCTTACGCAAATCGACAAAGTGGTTCTATGGAGTTCGCTGGCGCGAAAAGAGGGATTATTAGGTCTTGAGAACGCGATGCCTAATGAACAAGACCCGTTTATAAAAAAAGGCTTACAGTTATTAATCGATGGTAATGAACCCGAAACCATACGCGACGTCTTGAATCTGGACATGTACTCAAAGGAAGACACCGGCTTACAGGCAGCCGGATTATACGAAGCTATGGGCGGTTATGCGCCAACCATCGGTATTCTCGGCGCGGTCATGGGCTTGATCCACGTGATGCAGAACCTGACCAACCCGGAGCTTCTGGGACAAGGCATAGCCACCGCTTTTGTCGCAACAATCTACGGCGTGGGCTCCGCCAACCTGATTTTTTTACCGATCGCCAACAAATTAAAACTCCATGTGCTGGCATTGACTCAAGCCAGGGAAATGATGACCGAGGGTATCATCGCTATTGCGGACGGCGAAAACCCGAGAAACATCAAGCTGAAGCTAAGCGGTTATCTGCATGAAGCCTATAAAGACTAGATGATGGCGCGGCGCAGAAAAAGACGTGTGGTGGGAGCCGGCAACCATGAGCGCTGGATGGTGTCTTACGCGGACTTCGTTACTTTGTTGTTTGCATTTTTTGTGGTCATGTATTCAATCTCTCAAGTCAATGAGGGAAAATACAAAACACTGTCCGATTCATTAGGCGAGGCGTTTTCCAATAAAGAACAACAGAGTCAAGCGCTCACTCCCATTCAGATAGGCGCGTTGCCGACAACGATACAACCTATCCCACTGGAAACCCCCAGCACGGCGGAAGCGGAAGAAAGGCGGGAACTCAGCGAAGAAATATTAAAAGAAAGAAGACAGTTAAGCCAAGTGTCCGATCAACTCGGCCAGGTTTTAACGCCTTTTATCGATGATAAGCTGGTTTCAGTCAAAAAAAACGATTATTGGATAGAACTGGAAATGAATAGCGAATTGTTGTTCTTAAGCGGTGAGGCGGAATTATCCAAGAAAGCCATACCGGTGCTGAAAAAAATCGCCGAAGTGATTAATCCATTGCCCAACATGGTTAACATTGAAGGACATACCGACAATGTTCCGATCGAAAACATAAAATTCAGGTCGAATTGGGATTTGTCATCGGCTCGGGCGACCAGCGTAGTGCACGAATTCGTTAAAGAAGGCATTAATCCGCTTCGTTTATCGGCTATCGGCTATGGAGAATTTCATCCTATCGACGATAACAAGCTGGAGGCGGGGCGATTTAAAAACCGGCGTGTCGTTTTAGTGTTAATGTCGCAGGCTTTTGCCCGCTATGGCGCTAATGATGAAGAACGCGCCAAATTATTAAATTTGGCTCCGACCGCAACAGCTGTCGATCAGCCGTAAGCCGGTTTGATTGCTCGACAGTTCGTTACACCAAAGCCAGTCACAGGAGGCCGATATGTTAGAAATACAACCTGTATTACCCTCTTTGCCGGTAGTAAAACCCAAAAAGATTAAAGAGGACGATAATTCCAAAAACAAACAGCAGCCTGAAAAAAGGCCATCGAAACAGCAGACTGCAAAACCCGTTCAACATATTGATGAAATTGTTTGATGAATAATCCGTTGATAATCGCGCTTGTCGTTGAAGGAGTAACCATTGTTATTATGTTTATTGTGCTGCTTTGGCTGGCGCGCGCCCAACTGAAACTTAAGCACGACTGCCAAGTTCTTAAGGATATTGTTCAAGCAAACAGCAATGATATTTCCGGCTTATGTTCGGCGGCATTAACCGTCGATAGCCGAATAGCCGCCGTGGATAGCCTGATAGCCGCTACCGGCGGGCAAATCGACACTCTGGCAGCAAAGCTTGCTGAAGTCGAGCAAATCGAACAGCAGTCGACGCACCCCTACAGTGGAGATATTCGAAAAGTCAGGAGCGGAGCCAGCGTTAACGAACTCATGCGCAACTCAGGATTAAGCCATGACGAAGCGGCTTTATTAATCCGTTTGCATGGTTCCAATACCCAGTTGTGAACGACAGTACAAGCAAAAAAGCCCGGCTAACTCAACGTAAGCCGGGCTTTTTTGCGTCTATAGATCACTGAACCGGCTTTTACCAGAGTTCCCACACTCCGACGTCACTGCCATTAAGTTAAGAAAAAAGCTCCCTCTCCTGCTGGAGAGGGTTGGGGTGAGGAGAATAAAAATAAGGAAAAAAAAGCCTTATTTGATCCCCTCATCCTAACCTAATCATGCCGGACTTTCCTGTCCGGCACCCTACGGGCGAGTGCAAATCCGCTCCCGGCGGATTTGTCCCGGAGGGAGAAGGAACTGTCCATCCTTAACTTAATGGCAGGCATACTCAGTCGGCGGCCGCTTGGTCAATCAACAGCATTCCCCTTGGAAGAAAATCCGCAACCGTATCAAAGTCCTGAAAGAGTGCCGGAAACATATACGCTGTGTTATGCTTTTTCAATCACAATACCGGTCTGCATGAAATACACGAGGGAACTGATATGGGTTTGGCATTAAAAGATACTCAGCACCACTGTTACGGCGATTATCTGACTTGGCCTGACGATAGGCGCTATGAACTCATTGATGGCAGCGCATACGCGATGTCTCCGGCTCCCGATCTGGCGCATCAGGATGTGGCAGGAGAAATTTATCGACAGGCAGCTAATATCTTAATCGGTAAGCCATGCCGTGCTTTCATTGCCCCGGTCGATATTCGCCTGCCAAAGCACGATGAAGCGGACGAAAGCATCGATACCGTGGTGCAGCCGGACGTCTTGGTGGTCTGCGACAGTAACAAGCTGGACCGGCACGGCGTGCGCGGTGCGCCGGATTGGATCGTCGAAGTGCTGTCGCCATCCACGGCCGGACACGATCAAATCAAAAAACGCAATCTATACGAGCGTCATGGCGTAAAAGAATACTGGTTGATTCACCCCATTGATCGGGTATTGACTGTTTACCGCTTGATCGACGGAGAATACGGCAAGCCCGAACTGTACGAGCTAAACGGCGAAACCCAAGTCAGCATTTTGCCGGATATTGTGATTCAGTGGGATGAATTAGTGGCGCGGTTGCCGGTTTATTATTGACCTTATAGCTTGGTTAAAAAACAAATGATGAGGCGTAAAAATGCCGATTTTGTCCATGTTTTACGAATCAAGAGGCCAGAGTTATTGATCTTTAAAAATTTCAAGGCATTTCAATGACTCCGGCCCCTTGATTTTTCATCGGTAGAGCTGAGCCCAATAAAGTGTCCGATGAGGCTAACGAGCTCTCCGCATTGTCGTCGAATCCACGGAAGGCGTGATTGCAAGAGCAGCGCTTTTCCTTTAAGGTTAAGCGGTTCGTGGTAAAGACGCAATATCAATCATCCTACAGGTACTTCCTATATGAGCATCGCAGAACTTCACAAATTATCCTCCGTAGAAAAGCTAAAGATTATCGAGGCGCTCTGGGGCGATTTGGCCAGTGACGAAAATAACCTCTCCAGCCCGTCGTGGCATGAAACCGAACTCATAGCGACTGAAAAAGAATTTCTTTCCGGCGGCATTGAAGCACTGGATTGGCAGCAAGCAAAGAAAGAATTACGCTCGCAATTTGAATGAAAGTTCAGGTTCTCCGGTCAGCTATAGAAGACCTTGCCGCCGGCCGAAAGTTTTATGATCGTCAAGAAGCGGGCGTAGGCGACTATTTTTTCGACAGTCTTTTTGCCGAAATCGATTCACTAGCGCTTTACGGTGGGATTCATTCAATTCATTTCGGATTTCATCGGCTGCTGGCAAAGCGTTTTCCTTACGCCATTTATTACAAAATAATTGATAGCGAAGCTATCGTCTTTCGTGTTCTTGATTGTAGGCGTAACCCAAATAAACTTCTTAAGGTTTTTGAAGAAATGGGTTAGTTTGTAGAGTGGTTCCACTTTGAGCTCTAACGGATCGCATAATAATCCGCCAATCATCACTTCATGCGCAAAATGTTGGGCAACGAAAAGCTGTTGCCTGACCTACCGGGCTATCCACCTCAATGCACACCTGCTCAGTCTGGATAGTAGTTTTCCGGCGTATTCGGAGTTGGCCGGGAAATTAGTCCAGATGTGAGTTTGATCTGCTCCTTACTGTAATCATTTGATGTTCAAAGGTACGCGTAGCGTATCTACCGGGATTGAGTTAGTAAGCCGAGCAATGAAAAGACTGAAAAGAGAGAGGGGGTTGTCAAATGAAAGACCTGACCCCACGCTTGCACGAAACCGCCTTGCAGCTTTAACCTTCTATTGCCAATTTATTCCAAACTTCTCGATGCTCATGCTTGATTGATTTATCCGAGGCAAGTAATTCTACATATTTTGGAAACACAAGACTTGGGTCAGAAAGTAAGCGTAAATAATACTTCAATGAGGGAATGACGCCATTTGCGATTAATTGGCAATTATATAAAGCTTTCACGTTGGCAATTTTCTGATAAAGAGCATCATCAGGCTCGCATGCTGGATGAGTGGTCAATATATAATATCTATCAACTGACTTGCTCATAATCTTAGCGGTTGCATCTTGAATGATTCTTCCATTCAAAGCTATATTATGCTTCACCTCAATAGCCTCAAAAACATTATTGGTTTCAGTGTTGATCACCTCAATATCACCTATTGCGCCTGTCTGAGAGTCCGCCGCTGAATGCTCTTCTAACGGTTTAAGCTCCATTCCATTGTATCGTTCAAGCTGTTCAATCAGAACGCTATAAATTGCGTACAAAGCAAGAACAGGTAGTCTTGAAGCGCCTTTTGAAGCCCTGTAGGAATGAAAAAAATGATCTTTGAAGACTTTGACGATAAGCTGAATATCTTTCGTTCTGGGTATTGAAATAACAATTCTTTTTGATTCTCTATGAATTAGCTGAAGATGTACCAAATATGCCAACGCTTCATCGGCAGACTGACCATTCTCTTCAATCTCATGAAAAGTAGTAAGAAAGGAACTTTTAATATCGCCAATGTTCTCATCATAAGTGAGCATATATGGTTTGGGTCTTTCAAAAGTTCTAGTTTGCCACCCCGACTTAGCTCCTTCAAATGTATGGTCACTGAGCCACGGATAGATGGTTTTCTCACTGATGCCTCGAAAATTAAAACCGGCAGGTCGATCAGTTGTATCTTGAATCTGAACTTGATGGTATCTGATGTCAACCTTTGGCATCGCTGCTTTAATCGCCAAACAGGTGATGATATTCGTGAAGCCAGTAGACGCTTTCTGAGATAGGTTAGATATATCCTTCAAAGCATAGGCAAGTTTTTCTGACAAGCTGTAATCATCAAGCTTCGAGTCTAGAAAATTAGTTTCTGCACGAGATAATGCATCGTCTAGCGCCTTGGATACTTGTACATGAACGTCTTGACTAGGTTCTTGATTCTTCCGTGCCATTTATGCCGCCGCAATTGATGCTTTAGAAATATTATGTTCAGCCATTCTTTGTGGTTTGATAGAAAAGTTCATCTGTTTCCCAAAAGGCAAGGTGAAAGGGTAAGAAACCATATAAACATCTTTTGGGATAGCAATATTGGTTTCGTGACACCTAATATCAAACCTGTAGCTTCTTAGCATCTTTACCAATTCAATAAAGTTCGATGCGCCAAACCGAACACCAAATAGATTTGTTAAGTGTTCACGTGGGAAATACCTCGAACAATTCTGAAAATTCGACACATGCTTAGCAAACTCAGCAATAGGAGCTTCGGATTTTGCACTGAAGCTAGTTATTTTGAAAACCGGATGAGGTTCAGTGAAATGCCCATATAGTTCAAACAAAGAATGAAAATTGCTTGATCGGATCACCCAATCATCTATGGAATTCCACATCGTCTGAATTGTATGTTCAGATTCTCCATATGCGAAAACTTCAAGAATTGCCTCTGGCTCAGTTGACGCATCAAAAATGGATTCTTCAGTTTGGCGAATTTCCATTATTAACTTGGCGAATAGCTTTCTTGATGCATCTGCTCGGACAGAAATTTTCGCAACGTTTCCGTTGACTTTAACAGATATATTGCTTTTTCCCGCCAAAGTATCAGTGGGTGTGACAAAGCTTTCATAATCGGAAAATTTGAATACCGCCGAGGAAGAAGATTTCGACTGTTTCGCTACAGCGGTATGAATCTGTCGCGTCTTCGCAGCCTTTTCTCCTTTTCTGCTATCAAATGACAACGCATAGTCACTTGGCAGTAGTTCAATATCGTATTTTTTGTTAAAGATTTGTTTGGCAATGGCAATGGCTAATTGGTATGAAAGTTTAGGGCTAACGGAGTTGCCAATTTGCTTTATACATGTTGCTCTATCACCTTCAAACAAATAGTCGTCAGGGAACCCCTGAAGTCTCATGTATTCTCTTACCGTAAAGCAACGATTGTCCCAATGAAATGGTCCAGTATACTTCCCAGGGCTAGCAATTAGTGTCTTGATTTGGGTATTGGGGTTAGCTTTGTAAAGGAAATCCGAAAATCTGGAGCGATAAGCAAAAATTGGATTGGGATATCCTCTTTTTGCGGTAAAAAAAAGATAATTTTCTCCTGGAGGCACCAGTGGCAGAAGATGAGCATATTTGCCGTTTCTTAAAATCAAGGCATCCTTATTTTCTGAATCATCGATTAAGCCTTCGAGAGCTTGCCCAGAAGTGATGTAAGGAAGGTTATTTGCTGAATCGGGGCCAAACAAAGGGCGTGGAAATTGAAAGTCATACTCTAGTTTATGACCCACCATAATCATTCTCTCGCGCTGTTGAGGTGCGCCATAGTCAAGAGCATCAAGAATCCTATAGCTGATGCGATATCCAATATCGCGAAAGGATTCAACGATTGCTTTCCAATCCTCACCTTTGTTCGTACCTAGAATTCCTCGAACATTTTCAAACAAGAACCCCTTAGGTTGAACATATGCAATCGTTTTGCAATAAGCCTCAAAAAGAATGCCTCTATCATCTAGGCGACCAGCTGCTCCACCTGCTCTCCGACCAGAAGCTGAGAATGATTGGCATGGTGGGCCGCCAATAATTAAATCAATATTTTTAGGCAGTGTTGAAGGGTCAATTTGTCTTATATCAGCCTGTTCAATGACTGTTTTTTTCGATAGTGTGCCACCTATGTTAGCTTTAAGCGTTTTACAGCACATACTATCTATATCTGTTGCGTAGACAACATCATAGCCAGTCAGATCAAAGCCTAAGTCTAATCCACCTGCACCTGTGAAAAAACTAATAACTCGAATTCCCTTGCCTAGCTTAAGACGTTTAAATTCCCCGGCTTGGTTCATATCGTCATTTCTTACTTAATTTTTGTGTATCTTTTTTTTGAAAAAGAGAGCGACGCATATGCCCCTCCGACTATCGATAATCATAACAGATCTAACTAGCAAAACCACTTCTTCCAGCTTCCGGCAGGAAGAATCAATGGGGTAACGTGATAAAATGCGCCACATAGGATGTGCCGACGCCAAGAGCCGCATCATTCGGGTTACTAACCCGCATCAAAATCAAGCTCACCCGAATGCCCCCAAGTCATGGGATAAACGCCCATTTTTACAAACTTGAAAAAACTCGAATGCGGCCAATCTGCAACTTGGCAGACCCAACCGTGCTTGACCGGGTTCCAATGAATGTAATCGACATGACGATTGAAATCATCTTGATCCGTTATTAAATACGTCCAAAAACGGCGTTGCCAGAGTCCGCGCTCGCGCCGTTTTTTCCTGCTTTTAGAAATGCTTTCGCCGGTATCGATGTGACGGGGAAAGCGCCCTTTGATCTGTCCCCAACGCATTGAATAATCAGCATCACCCACCCGGCGCTAAAGTCCATAGGCAATGAAGAGGGTTGGGCATGATAACTGCCGCTTCGATGCGAAAAGGGTGTTTGTTTTTAACATCATAAAAGGCCGTCCGCAGTACATCTATGTTTTCAACCAATAACCGGTTATTTCGTCGTTGGGCACTATTCACGGTAAAAAACCCTGTCGCGCCCGGCGTGTAAATGCGGCGATAGTGGGTCAATGGACTGTTTCCTTTATTTACACTTGATGCGAATGATGCGCCTCCTGACGTCGGCACATCCTATAGTGGCGTTGCAAACCGGCGAGCTGCTTAGCCTACGTATTAATACGAGGTGGCAGTAAGATAGCATTATTGCTTTAGCAAAACAAAAAATATCTAACGTCAGTTATTACCTACAAGGTATTTGCTTTTTTAAGATTCTTACGCTGTGCGTACCTTATGTGTCCATAAAGTTAAAAGCTACACACATCGTCAATGCTGTTGACTTAAGCGGTGCAAAGCCCTCTCCAGAGGGAGAGGGTTGGGTGAGGGGAAATTAGAATAAGGAAAAAAGCTTATTTGAACCCCCTCATCCCAGCCTTCTCCCTCTGGAGAAGGAGCGCGTCCCCCTTAAATCAACAGTATTGACGCTCAGCGTACCCTCCGGGACTTTGTCTTGATTATAATTTTGCCGGCTTAACCGAGGCTTGAGTTCAGGTCGGCAAGCGTTACCATCAGCAGCATCGGATCCAGCGGTGACGGATCAAAACCCACCTGCTCATAAAACGCCTTGGCTTCAAGCGAAAACGCCCGAACCATTATTCCTCGGATGCCAATGGTATCGGCGGCCTGTATGACCCTGAGACCGGCATCCCTTACCAACGCCCGCCCCAATCCTTTGCCATGCAATGACCGGTCTACCGCCAGCCTACCGAGTACCACGACGGGGATAGGATTTGGCATATTGCGACTGAAGCGACCATCCGCATCATCAACGGTAATCGCGCTCGAAGCCAAGGCGTAATACGCTATGACACGTCTATCTTCGCAGGCAACAAAAGTCCGTGACGCCCCGGTAGCCTGATTTTTCATCGCTCGACGCTTGAGCCAAGTATCGAGACTTTCTACGCCGGACGCAAACGCCTCAGTATCGTGATGGACAGTCAACGGCTCAGGAGGCGAAAGCGTCACGCATTGTCCCAAGGAGCTGGAGTTTGCATGGTCTTGCGTAGCCGCTCATTGGAACTAGGCGGCATGTCCAATCTGGCAACAAATTCCGCATAAATTTCAGGGCTGACCGTAATGGTCTTCTGATCAAGCAGCACTTCTTCGGCCGCTAAGCGTGCGGCATTCAAAATAAAATCAGTGCGATTCTTTCCCCTCGCTTTAGCTGCACGATCAATCAGCATACGTTCTTCGGGCTTAATACGGATATTCAGCGTCTCGCGTTTATTGGCTGTTTCGTTCGATTTCAACATAATTTTACTCTCCTATTAAAGGTGCATTTTACTATAGCAAAGCGCACTGACAATGTCATTACATTAAATTTGGAGAAAAACTTACCCCAATGCCATCAAGGAACAACGCGATAAAATGCGCCAAATAGGATGTACCGACGCCAGGAGGCGCATCATTCAGGTTACTCACCCGCATCAAAATCAAGCTCACCCGAATGCTCCCAAGTCATAGGATAAACGCCCATTTTTACAAACTTGAAAAAACTCGAATGCGGCCAATCTGCAACTTGGCAGACCCAACCGTGCTTGACCGGGTTCCAATGAATGTCATCGACATGACGATTGAAATCATCTTGATCCGTTATTAAATGCGTCCAAAAACGGCGTTGCCAGAGGACGTGCTTTTAAAGACTTGTGCATAACGATGAGAGCTCTTGCTTGGGAAAGAGCACAAAAAAGCCCGGCTAACTCAACATAAGCGGGGCTTTTTCGGCCTTTGTTAGGACACTTATAGCGTCCGAAGTGAATAAAGCGACATCGTTCCCACGCTCCGGAGACTGTGAAAGTATTACCAACATTAGTTTAAAAATCTATTCACCACGAAGGCACGAAGATCACGAAGGAAAAATAATTCTTTAAACTCAATGTATTGAAAACTTCGTGTCCTTCGTGCCTTCGTGGTGAATGCTTTTGCTTTTGTTCTAAAACGAATACTTTCACAGTCTCTCCGGCGTGGGAACGATAGCGAGTCCATCCATACTTTGCGTCGCTATATTAATTCCAGACTCTATAATTAGCTTTACTATCAGCCGGCCCCGCTTCATCTTGTTTGATTTTTTCTTGCCGCGCCGCGCCCGCTTCACCGACAAAAGCCGTAACTTTAAGGTCTTCCAGTTTAAATTGGTAAGTTTCCGCAGTGTTTTGGCTATCGACTTTGCCGATGCCGGTAAACGGTTCTATTTCGGCCAGATTATCCCAAAATCCTTTGTCCTGATATTTACCTACCAAAGCCTGGTTGGCTTCAAGCAGTTGCCGGTTTTTGTCCGAGCACTGGCTTATCCAACGCTCGCGCTCGTTGACGGCGGCGACCAACAGCTGGTTGTCGTTCTGGATAAGCTTGGCTTGGGCGACAATGTCTTTAATTTTGCCGTGTAAAGCCTGTTGTTTCTCGCGTTCGCCGTTCAATTGGGCTTCCAATGCACCGTTGGCGTTACGCAAGCTTTCCGCCTGGGTTTTGTGCTGCTGAACTTCGCTTTGTAAGGGCTCAAGCTGTTTGACTACGCTTTCCAGTTTTTTCACCTGCTCCAGCAAGCCGGCTTTTTCCGTTTCCAGTGCGCGCTTTTCTTCGTTTAACTGACGTACTACGCCCTGGGCTTTTTTGTATGCCTGCTGCTCCGGCGTTTCCTGTTTGGGCGCGGCGCTGATTGGCCCGTTATGCAGCAAACAAATCAACATCAGTAAACAGGTTTTGGCGTTTTGCATCATGTCGATCTCCTGCTACAAGCGCACGTTCAGATCCAAAGTGGCGGTGTCGATATTCAACGGTGGGCCGTCTATGCTTTCGGTGTTGAACCAGCGAAACATCAACCAAGTATTTTTAGCCAGGCCGTAATTGCCGCCTATCATCCAACCTTTAGCATCGGTTCCGCCCTGATGAAAAATGGTGTCGGTAAACGCATCCAGCACCGCATCGCGCTGCATATAACGATAGGCAACGATTGCGCTCCAATCCTTAAAGCGCCTGATGTCCTGGTCGCCGACATCAAGCCGGATTTGCGCGGCATCGGTTCTGGCTTTGTTATCGGCGCCCAGATAACCCGGAAACTCCCGCTCAATGCGCTTCGCGTCATAGCCGAGGTTTTTCGCATAATCCAGCGACACCAAGGCATGAATCGGCGCAAAATCGGCAAAATCGTACATAAGCGTCGCATTGAAAATTTTGAAATCCGAGGCCAGACCGAACAAACAACCTTGGCCTTGCAGGCTTTGGCTGTCGGTACAGCGGCTGTTAAAACCGTCGTTGCTATTGATCGGCACCCTGGTATTGCCTTTTTGCGTGAACTGCGGCGCGGTCCAATCATTGGCGAAACTGTCGCGGGCATTGGCGCGCGCCCGAATATTTTTATAATCGTAATAAGCGGCCGCGACTTTCAAGCGGGAATCGTTATGCACCAGCCAGTCGGCGCCGAGTTGGCCGCCAAACAGCCATTTGTCGCCGGTCGAGAAATTAACTTCCTGGATGGGGAACGCGCCCAGCGTCAAAAATAAGCTATCCGGCGTTTGCGGTCCCATTTGCAAGCCGAAACGGCTGTTGGCTTGGGCCGGTTGATAATTTTTCACCACCGGATCGGTCTGGTTCATGCGCCAGCGAAAAGTTCCGGCAAAGCCTTCAAAACTGAGATCGGGACTGTACATCATCTCCGTGGACATCCACGGATTGGCGATGCGTCCGCCGTAGAGACTGAACCAGTCGTTGTTTTTGCCATCGATAAAATCGTATTGCAAAAAAGCCCGGTCAATAGCGACCTGATAGGTTTCCGCCGTGTTGCCCAAAGTTTGGTTGCTGGAAACCGGACTGAACTGATTTGTGGTCGAAAGGCGCAATCCGGCGGTCAAGCCGTCGGTAATTTTCGCATCAACAGCAAGACGAAAACGCTCGCGCAAACGCAAGCGGTCTTTAGTGGTGTTCAAATAAGCTTGGTTTTTAGTTTGCGCCGCCAACACGCCGCCATCCTGGTTAATGTTCAGGTAGTCCAGATAAGCATTTTGGGTGTTTCCAGGTCCGAAAAAATCATCCTGGGCGCGTAAACGCATATCGCCGGAAATTTTGATGTTGCCCAGCCATTCCGGCAGCGCGGCAGGTACGCCCCAGTGTTCTTTTTTGGCATCGGCTTTAACTTCCTTAACGACATTGTCGGTCAAGCCCGCGATAACCTCCTGGCGGATTTCTTCTTTGACGAATTCGGGAACGTAAGCGACACGGATGGTTTTTGGATTTTTTGGTTTTGCGGCGGTTTGTTCAACCGCCTCTGCCGCCAGTTGTTGTTTGGCATCGGCAGCCGCTTTAACTTTGGCCGATTTCATCAACATTTCGGCTTTTTGCTTATCCAGCAAACCTTGCTGCACGAAAATGTCGATCAGATTGACGGTGGTATTCTTGAGATTAAGCACTTCCTCGCGCTCTCCGGCAATTTCTTGCTTGAGCTTGAGCAGTTCTTCTTTCTCGTCCGCCATTACCGGCGCTATCAGCGTGCTTGCCAACAAGGCCGCCAAGGTTTTTTGGGTCTTCATTTTTTTACTCTCATTACTGTGTTGTGTATTCTGGCGTGCCGTGCGCGCCTTTTGGCGCAATAATAAATCCCCCACAGCTATCGTTCCCACGCTCCGGCGTGGGAATGCCGCCAGTGACGCTCCAGCGTCACGCAACGCTGGAGCGTTGCCGGATGAATTCCCACGCCGGAGCGTGGGAACTATTCGGCTCGGTGGGATATGTATTGCGAGTTGCCTAAATCCTCGATGTCACCCGAATCTTCAACGGTTGCGGCATATTCTCCGGCGGCGCTTTCGGCAACGAAAAACGCACACTCGGCAATGCCGCCCGAATCGCCTGATCGACATCGGGCTTGCCGCTGGACCCGGACAATTCGACACGGTTGACGCTGCCGTCAGCCGCTATCCAGATATTCAGCTGCACGGTATAAGCGGATTTGCCTACACTACTGTCCGCCAGCTTGCTTTGCAATTGTGCCTCCAGCTCCCGCTTAACCTGACCGCCGTACCAAAGAATCGCGCTGCCGCCGCTACCGCCCAATAAGCCCCGCCCGCCTTTCTTGCCGAGCAGACCGAAGCCGTCCGATCCCGCGCCGCCTTCGGCATCCACGCCCAATTCCTCTCCGGGAGGTTGTTCAGCTTGTTCCGGTGCCGGTTCCGGCTCTTTTTCCGGCTCCGGCTCGGGCAGTTTTTCCGGCTCCGCTTCAGGCGGTTTTTGCAGCTCCGGCGGCGGTGGGGGTGGCGGAGGCGGCGGTTGGATCATGGTAATCTGCTGAATCTGCTTTTTGGTTTGCGCCGGTTTTTGAAAGGTGTCTTGCAGAAAATACACGGCTATCGCAATAACCAGCGTCAACACAATGCCGATCAGCAACGGCAGATTACGCAGCCAGCGTTTGTATCGATCCATAAGCGCCTACTTGACCAGCTTCTGGGTCACAAGGCCCAACTGGCTGATTTCCAGCCGCGTGACCACATCGAGCACTTCGATGACTTTTTCGTACTGGACTGCGGCATCGGCTTTCACCACCACCGGCAAATCCGGCGTGGCGGCCTTGTATTGGCTCAACCGGGTTTCCAGGTCGGCTAACGAAACAGGATAAGTATCCAGGTAAATCGTGCCGTCCTTGGTGATCGAAATCGCCTTGGTCTTCGGTTTGGACAAGGCCGGAGTGCTACTCGCCTTCGGCAGGTTCACGGTAATACCCTGCACCGTGGCGGTAGTCATGATGATGAAAATCAGCAACAACACATACGCCACGTCCAGCATCGGCGTTATGTTGATGTCGTCGTAAACCTTGCCTTCTTCACCGACTTTCATGACTGTGCTCCCTGTTTCTGGGCGATGCGTTCGGCAATGATATTGATGAATTCATCGCTGAAAACGACACTCAAGCCGCCATCCCCGCGTTGGCGGTCGGCGATACGCTTAGAAATCATCGCCAGGAATTCATCGGTGAAAACATGCATGTCGGCGGTCACATCCTTGATTTGCGTCAGCAAATAGTTGTAGGCGAACAGCGCCGGGATAGCGACCGCGAGACCCGCGACCGTAGCCGCCAACGCGCCGGAAATACCGGGCGCAATCGAGTTGATGTTGACGTCGCCTGTCGCGGCGATTACCGCGAAGGTAATCATTACTCCCATTACCGTTCCCAACAGGCCCAAAAACGGGCCGCCGGAAATAGCGATAGTCAGCAACACCATATTCTTGTTCAGCTTTTGGCTTTCGCGCACCACCGCCGCATCCAGCCGGGTCCGTACCAGATTCAACGCTTCAGGCGTCAACACGGTATTGATATCGCTGCTGCCGAAGTTATTTTTCAGTTCATGCACACCGGCATGGTAAACATGGTAAATCGGCGAATCCTGGAAATGATCGTGCTTGCCGATAATCGAGGACAGGAATTCGGAATCCCCGATTTCCTTCTCGTCTTCGCTCTCATCCCGATCCAGCGCACCTAAATTCGACGCATCGACATTGCGGTATTGTGCAAGAAACGCGGCGTTATCCTTGGTCGCCCGTTTCAAGGCCAGGCCTTTGCCTATCATCACCAGCAGACTGATCACAAACATCACGCCGCACAACGCGATAACGACCCAGCCGTCCACGGTCAAACTTTGCAAAATGATGACGAAATAATTCGGGCCTTCGGAATCGCCGCCGGACTCGTCCTGGCCGAAATTGACCACGGCAAAATCGGGGCTTTGGCTGCGGAACTGGAGCTTGATCCAATCGGCGCTGCGCGCCTGTTTGGCTATCTGCACTTCATCGAGCAAGCCGATAAAGCCCTGGTCGGCAATCGCGACCGCCGGGTTCATCGCCGCCAGCCGGATAGCCGTATCGGCAACGCGTTGACCGTTCAGGTACAGCGCCAGCTTGTCTTTTCCGGCGACTACCGCGATGTGTTGCCATTGGCCCTGAGTAATTGCGGCCGGCGCGGTCTGTGCCACAACACCGTCGGAACCCTGATAACGTGCGCTGATAGCAGAATCCTGCACGACCAATTCAAGACCGGCTGCGCCATCTTTAGCTTGAACCAGCATCGCGTTTTGCTGAGGCTGATCGATTTTCGCCCAAGTATTGAAGGTCCAGCCGCTGTCCGGGTTAACAGCCAATGCAGGATTGGCGGCTACGTTGATACCGCCCTGCCCGTCGAACTTTGCCGCCGCGCCTATCCAGCCCGCCGGGTCTATGCTTGCTTTGGATGTCGTCGCATGAATGGCGTAAGCGGTGGCGTCCTGCGGCAAGGTTTCGCCTTCGTTGAAATGGAACGCCAGCGCCTGATTGACATCGTAGATGCCTTTGGCATCGGAAGCATCTGGGGCATTGGCGTTACCGTAATACATCGAAAACGCATCGCTGCTGACGCCGCCGCGCACGGTCGGCAGCTTGATCCAGACCAGCCCCAACTCGGCCGGCGCATCGACTTTTTCAACATGGTGTTTCAGCGCGGTCTTGTCGTCGAGCATAAAGCGGAGGTCTTTACCGTTTTCGGCAAGCTCGGTGAAATAGCCGAAATTGCCGGTATGCAAACGCAGCAGCAGCGGAAAATCGCTGAGGGTTTCCTGAATATCCGCGCCGGTAGCGCCTGCATCCAGCGTCAACGGCTTGCGTGATGACCAGTCGTTATTCCACCAAGCCAAAGCGAGCGTCGGTAGCAAAAAAAGGATTAAGCCCAGTTTGAGCGATTTATAGGTGATTTTTTTCATGATTTAAGTTTGTTTAATTAAAAAACCAAGAGCATTTGCATCGTTCCCACGCTCCGGCGTGGGAATGCAGTGGTAGACGCTCCAGCGTCCCGCAACGCTGGAGCGTTGCAGACTGAATTCCCACGCCGGAGCGTGGGAACTATAAAAACTTTAGCCCCGTGGCGGTTATAAGGCGCGCACGGCACGCCCTACGGCTTTGTTTCCGCTTGGGGACTCAATCAACCGCCACACCCCGCCTTGCCTTCGCGCACATCCGCAACACTGCAATCGCCGTATCCGACCACATCGGCGCTGATCATGCTGACAGCGGATTTTGCCTTGTCGCTGTCGCTATTCTTGTTGTTGTCATCATTGTCATTCGTTTGCGTCGCCGATTTGGCGGCGCTGGTTGCAGCGCTGGCAGCTCCGGCCGGTACCGACGGCGGCGCAACCGCAGTCGGTACACCGACCGAGCTGCCGGAAGCCGAGATATTGGACGCGCCGACCACAGCCGTCGCCGCAATAACGATTTGTCCGCCGCTGATACCGGCTTCCCCGGCATCGACGATGCCGGTAGGCGCAGCCAGATAGACATTGCCTTGCTTAGTTGTTTTATCCTGCGGATTAATGGTCTGGATGCCGCTACCCGAAACAATCGGCGGGAAAATCGTAACGATATTGCCTTTCGCATCGACGCCGGTAATCGGCGCGGGCGCGGAAATAGCCGATTTCGCGCCTTTACCGGCATCGATATTGCCTTTGGACGACCAGATGGCGATGTCGCCTCCGCCCATCGTGAACACACGGGATTGGTTTACATTGAAATCGCCTGAACTGAATGCGTTTACATCGCCTTGCTGTTGGGCGACGATGCCGAGTTCATCGGCGCCTTTTTGGATGCCGCCGACTTTTCCGGCCAACCCGACATTAACGCTTCCGCCCGGCACCGCCAAATTGATGCCGCCGCCCGCCAAGGTTTTAATCTGGCTGAATACCAGCGACAAATCGCCTTGATAATTGCTATCAGGAAACAACGCCGCAATCGCATCGAAGCCTTGCCGGTATAACGCTTTGCGCTCGGCTTCCGGGGCTGCGGCAGCGGCTGAAGCCGACAATTTGATTTCGCTGAATAGCACGTCCAGCAACAGCTTTTGTTTACGCGCATCCGGCAGTTGTTGCAGATAATTAAGCTTTTGTTCGGGTGTTAAAGCGGCGACAGCGTTATCGCCTTCAATCTTCAACTTATCGAGATAGACGCTATCCAGGGTGAAATATTTGGCTATGAATCCTGCATAATCGACTTGACCTACAACACCGGCCAACAGGTTAATAGTCGCACCTCCGGTAGCCGATAACGCCGCGTTTTTGGTATTGCCGATGGTGTTAATACCGGCCGAACCGCCCAGACTGACGTTTCGCCCGGCCTGGATTTGCAACTGTCCCGGCCCGCCCAATTCGATTTGTTTGTCATTGGCCTGCACAATGCCGTCGCCGTCGATCAGCGCATCGAAGCCGATGTCGCGCCCGGCTTTAACCTGCGTAACATCGCTAAGCGACAAGTTCTGTCCGGACAAACTCAGGTTAGTAATATCCCTGCCTGCGATAAACTCGGCGGCCTGGGGCAAAAAGAAAGTCACCTCCGAGCTGGAAGCGAAAGCGATATCGCCCAATTTGGCGATAATCGCCGGTTTTGAGCTATCGCCGTCATGCAGTGGCACGGCGGCATGAATCAGCGTCGCATCCGGCGTGGACGGGTCCAGCCGTTCACGGGCTCGAATCAAGCCGTCGCTCAAACTGCCTTCGAGTTGCTGTGCGGGCGTATTAACGCCGGGCAGAAAAGACGGCGCGGCGTCGGACATATTGATATTGATCAATTGCGCGGCATCGCTATCGGTGCCGATATTACGGTTCGCCAGCAATTCCAATCGGCCTTGCGCCGAAGGAAACAAAGTCATCGACCGGTCGATGCGAATATCGCCGGACAAGGCCGCGGCGCGTAGCGTTCCCGGATAAACCGCATATTCGAAACCGGTTGACGCGCTGGTATCCAGGTTCTTGGCTAAGCGAATCGCATCGGTATCGTTTTGCAATACGCCATTGCCCGCTATTGCGGTCAGATTGACCGCGCCGGCGTCGCTATAAGTAAAAAACAGCGAATCGCCGCCCGCCGCCAGAGGCAGCAAGCCGCTTTGTTTGAGCACGGTAGGATTAAAAACCGAGGCGACAACCACATCTTGCCGAGCCTGTACAGTGAAACTGCCGTCGCCCAGTTCAAGCATAGCGCCCAGATTGTTTGCCGAGCGCGCGACACTGCCGCCTGCATTCAAAGTGCCGGTACCGAGGCCGACATAATATTCGCCGCCGATAATGTCGTTGCCTGCGCTAAGCTCTAAATCGCCGCCGCCATTGATGACCGTACCGTTTTGCGTCCATTGGTTGGCTGCGGCGCTTAACTGGCCGAACGGTTTACCCGTGGTCGGCAGCATCACCGATAGATTGCGCACGTCGCCGCCCGCCTCGACGATGACATCGCCGCCGCCCAGCGCGCCGACATTCTGGTTGAAATAGCGTTTGCCTTTCGAGGAAATGCCGTTGACGGCCGCAGTGCGATCGCCGCTGACATTAATACCCCAAGCGGTCGGCCGGTGGTTGGCGTCGATCACGCCGCTACGCACCAGCCAGTCGCCGGTTTGTTGGCCGGTAGCGATGCCGTCGATATTGCCGCCCGCATGCAAACCGATAGCGCCGCCTTGAGTCGGGTATTCCGCAATCGCGAAAACCAGGCCCAGCAAAGTTTCGCTAAAATAACCGTAACGCAGCAAGGTGTTCATTTGCTCGGGGTCGAGCCGGTTCAGGTAATCGGCATCGCTCTCGCCGGTCGATTTAGGCGCTACGCCCGGCACCAAGCCGCTCAATAATTGGCCGCGGGTATAGTCGGCGGGCTTGCCCATCGTGTAAACCGCTGCCGCCGCGCTGGGGTCGTTGGCGTTAGCGACAAAATGAATATCGCCGCCTGCGGCTATGTCGATGCTGCCGGTGCCGGTCCTGACCATCACCTGACTGCTGACTTTCTGACCGAAACCGTAAGGATCGGGAGCCAGATAGCTATTGGCCAAATTGACGTCGCCGCCGGCAATCAAGTTATAGCTCCATGACAGTCCGGGTTGCAGCATATCCTGTAACTGGGTTGAAGTTTGACCGGGAATCAGCGCCGTGGCGAACGCATCGCTCAGCGTCGCGTTAATATTCAAATCGCCGTCTGCCCGTAAGGTTAGAAAACCCGGCAGGGTTTTGTCGCCGTGCGCATCGTTATAACGCCAGCTCATCAAATCCCAACGGTTCGACAGCGTTAAATTACCGCTGCCGCGGATTTCGATGCCCGGCAACAGCGTTATTTCCGTGCCGGAAGCATTTGCCAAGGTCGGCGCAGACTTCATAAAGTTGCCGGTGTCTTTTTGCCAGGCGGCGATATTGGCGTCTTTAATCAGCGCTAAACCGTCGTAAACGCGGGTGGCTTCCAGCGTGGTGCGACCGGAGATACGGGTATTAATGTCAGTCACGGCGACGCTATGCACAGCGTCGTCCCGGCCCGTGCGCAAATGCACGGTACCGCCCGAAGCATCGATAATGCCGCCGGTTTGCGACAGGTCCAGCAGACCGCTGCCGGTATCGTCGCGGTGTACCGTATCCAGCGTAACGCTGCCGCCGTCGGCTCCGGTAGCGACGATTTTTCCGCTTGCGGCCAGCGTAATGCCGTTTCTACCGTAAATCGATACATCCCCCGCTTTGCTGTCGTCGGCGTTGATGCTTCCAGCGATAACGACGCTGCCCTGATCGGCCGATAATTGAAAGCGGCGTGCGTTAACGCTGTCGGTTTCAGCCAGAGTTACGTCGCCGCTGCGTTGCTGTAATATCAACTCTTCTTTGAAACCGGCCTTGGATAGCTTGCTGTTAAGCGCCGAGAAATCGCCGAAACTGTCGGCATCGAGCCGGAATTTACCTTGCCGGTAAGCTGCACCGCTCTGTGCGCTGACCGCTCCGGCCCAATTAAACCGGCCTAGCGGAACGCTGATGTCCAGCAAGCCCGCATCTCCGGCTTGTTCCGAGCCGTTCGCCGTAGCGGCCAGATTGATCTCCGCGCCGTCGGCAAGATCGATATTGCCTTGCGGGGCCGATAACAACACGCTGCCTGCGGAGGAAAATTTATTCAGTTCGGCAAAGCTTATCGCCCGGCCCGACACATCGATACGCGAGCCGCTGTTCAAGGCAATATCACCGTTTAAAGCAGTGAGTTTTAAGATGCCGGAAGGCAGATCGAAGCGCCCGTTGCCGGTAATCGAAGCGCCGGTGATAGACCAGCTTGCGCCCAGTCCAGCGGTCCATGAATCGTTTTCAACGCCGGGAGAATTAATCGTTACCTGATAACCGCTTGCATCTATGCCGGTTGTAGCGCCCGCATCGCCGATGAAATGACCGGCATTCAGCTGTAAAGCGCCCGTGACTTTTAAGGTTCCGGCATCGGCCAATGAACTCTGGCCGGTGACCGGATCCAGCGTTTGCCCCAAGCCCTTGATGGCGGTTGCCGCGTTCAGGTTAACCGTGGAAAAACCGTTAACTGCGTAATTGCCGCTACCCAATTGAATCTCTGCGGCGTTCAGGGTCAATGTGCCGCTGCCGTTACCGCCAACGCTTGCTTTCGAAGCGGTGTTGGTTAATTGAATGGCATCCGCCGTCAACACTGCGCCGGTCCCCGCATTATTAAAGCCGTTGATTTGCGCCGCATCGATGCTGAGCAAGCCGCTGTTAACCGCAACAGTGCCGTATAGATCAAGACCACCGGCACTGGTCAGTTTTAATTCATCCAAATTAAATTGCGTCTCCGATAAAACCAGGCCGGAGGTATCGTTCGGCGCATCGCCGAGGCTGATTTTGCTGGCTTTCAAGGCCAGCGCGCCGCCCTGCATATCAATAGCCCCGTCGAACACCGTGTCTTTGGTAGAATCCAGCAGCATCGAGTTATCCGATTGCAAATGCGCCCCGGCTTCTACAATCAGCGTTCCGGTTTTTCCGGTTACGGTGTTATCGCGAGTCAATTCCGCCAGACCGGACGAAGACAGCCGCAGCAGCGCGCCGTCGCTGTTATTTTTACCGGCATTCGAAATCGAAAGATCGATACCGTCGCCGCTGTTTTTGCCGGAACTGGCGACCACCGCGCCGGATTTAATCTTCAGCTCGTTTTTCGCCGCGAGCAAAATTTCATCGCCGTGCAAAATCGCATCGCCTTCTATCGCTAAAGTTTGCGCCGAAACCGTCACCCGTTGGCCGTTTTTGCTTTTGCTGCGCACGCCGCCCAGCAACAGACTCGGCGCATCCAGCTTGTTCAGGTCGTCGGCCAATAGATTGACGGTGCCGGAAGCGCCGCTCGCCAGATCTTCGCGGCGGCCGACGATGGCCAGATGATCGGCGCTGATGTCAACCTGCCCTCCCCTGCCGTTGCCTGCGGGCGCCGCAGCCAAATCCGCGCCCAGCGACAAACCGGTTTGCGCGCTAATCGCCAAACTTCCGGCATCTTTAGGCAAAGCCGAAACCGCTACGCCCTGAGTTGCGGCCTTGGCTGAGAAGAACGGATCGGCTAAATAATCGGTATATTGGGAACGGCTACGCGCAATAGCTCCGGGTTCCACCGCAAAGCCCTGCCAACGCGCATCCTGGGTACCGGCTGCGCCGTAACGACCGGCGACGATAGCGGTTCCGGCCAGATCCATGACCGTTTGGCCGGGCAGCATATCCTGCGTACCGGGTTTTGGCGTGACCAAATAAGCGCCGGGCAACAGCGCGTAATGCGCCGGTAACAGCGTATACCAGCCTGCCGCCAGACCCGAACCGGAGCCAAGATAAACGCTGTCGCCGACGCTAAGCCCTGATGATAAGAACTCCTGCGGATCATAAGGCGTCAGCGCATTGCCCAGATTCGGCAGTACGGCGAATTTTTGCGTGTATCCCGCCGAGTCGGCATCCAGCACATCGTTAGAACCGCCGGGTCCGCTAATAAATTCATAAGCGTAAAGATCGCCTCCGCCGGACAGGTCAACCTTAGCGCCGTCATTCAAAGCCACATCTTTGCCGGTCAGACTAAGGCGTTTTTCCGGCGGGCTGTCGATCACACTATTAGTATTACCGCTACTGTCCAGCGGATACAGCCAGTTCAAGCCGCCCGAACCTTGGCCGAACGGAACGGTCAAGCCGTCGCCGGATACCGACGTCAAACTGCCCGCCGCCAAGGTTAGATTGTTATCGGCATTAAGCGCCAATGAGCCGAACGGAACTTTAACCACGCCTTGCTGAACGATATTCGGCGCGGCGAGAGTCAGACTGCCGCCTGCCGAATAAACCGGCGCAGGCGTCCCGCCGCTTTTTTCAATCGTCAGCGTGCGCTCGCCGGAACCGATCACGGAAAGGCTGTAATGACTCAGCGTAGCCGGATACAGTTGAGCGGCTTGGATGGTCAAATCGCCGGACAATTTGAACTCGCCCAGATAATCCTTGGTATCCGGCCTGACCCGGATGCCGACCGTGCGGACATCGCCCAGAGCGTTCAGATTGACCCGATTAAAGCCGTTAAAACTTAAACCGCCGATCAGGTCGATACCTTGAGCATTGACGCTGAAATGACCCGGCCCGGTTTTGGCATCCGCAGTCAGCGTGGTGGAAAACTCGGCATTGCCCAAATCGGTGTCTATGCGGCTTTGCGTCGAGCCGAGCGCCGCGTAAGCAGTGTTCAGGCTAACGTGGCCGTCCGTGGTTTGCAGGGTCGGGGTATCGAGCACGATTTGCCGGGTCGCAGCCAATTGCACATCGCCGTTAAAACGAATGCTGCCTGTATAGTTTCCGTTAGCGCCGAGGACATCGGTTTTGAACAGCAATGAATCGAAACCGGCGCTGTTGATTTGCCGGTCGTTGAATAACGCTTGCCCGCTGTAAGTCGTGGAGGCAATGCTGCCGCCTTGAGCCAGATTATCTGGAATTGCGGCTTCATTATCGGCCGAAATCACGATGCTTCGCGGTAATGCGGGATTGACGTCATCCGGGAACAAACCGGCGCTGATAGGCAGCAGCGGTTTGTTGCGCAGGCCGCGATTCAATTCAACAGACAGCGTTCCGCCGGCTGCGCCGCTGCCGCCTTCTTTGGCTATCAGCGTGCCGTCGGCCAGTATGCCTTCACCGGCTTTGAGCCGGATAGTGCCGCCGTTTGACGCGATTATTTCGGACACGATTCCAGTCGGTTGCTGAAAATCGAGGGTTTCCGAACTGCCGGATACATCCATCACGGAACCCGAGCGGCTGACGATGTAGCCGCGTTTGGCTGTCAGTGCAATGTTGCCGCCGGACAATACTTCACCGGTTTTTAATCCGTAGGCGTTCAGTTCCGGCTTGAATGCGCCTTTCGCTAATAAAGCGCTTTTCTCGCCCAGCCAGATGCCTTGGGCATCGAAAAAGCCCTTGTCGCCGCTGCTCGGCGTATTGATGTTAACGGCGATAGTACCGCCCGGCGCGCTAATCGTGCCGTCGACAAAAATCGAAGTGTCCGAATCCAGTTCGACCGTGCCCGCGCTGTCTGTTTGAATCAATGCGCCCTGCCCTATGCTGAGCGATTCTTTGCGGTTTTGGGCTAACAGTTCGGTAAACGATAATTTCAGTTTGGCCGGATTACGCTCGGTTTCCGGCAAAGTGACAACGCTGCTGAAGCTTTGCAAATCGCTGCCGGACGCTTGAGTTGCCGCCGCGCTGTCTAACAGCAAATTATGTTGCTGCGGTTTGAGTTGGGCGTTATCGGCCACTTTCAGGCCGTACAGATTCGAATCGATGCGGTAATCGGCAAAACCGCCTTGTTGAAAAAAGTCCGGGTTCAGTATCAACGGCGTCGTGCCGGATCCTGTCCGTACCGGCGCATCGCTTGCGGAGCCGATAATTACTTCATTACTGCTAAGATCCAAGCTGCCGCCCTGCGCGATGCCCCAGCCCGCAACTTCGCCGTCGAGGATCAGGCTGGAAGACGCGCCGCCGCCATCGTGGGTCGCCGCCGTCAACTTAATGCTGCCGCCCGGTCCGGGTGCGATGCGGGACTTGTTATCCAGCCAAGCACCGCCGCTGACATCAATACGGCTGCCGGGTTCGAGCCGCAAATCGGCTTGCTCGGCAATCAGGGTGACGCTGCCGCCGTTACTGGCAATAGCGCCTAAAGGCTTGCCCTGTTGGCTGTCCAGCACGTCATTAAGCCAAAGCCCCGAGACATCGATTAGCGCGGAACTGCCCAGCGTGATCGCTCCGGGCAACACCGTATCGGCGATGCCGATCGGTTTCAGACTGACTTGGCCGGACGGCGCGATAATCGAACCCTGCATAGCGAAACCGGTCGCCGCCAAGTTTAAACTGCCGTCCACCGGCAACTCCAAGCGCGCCTCTTTTTGCAGGCTGACCGCGCCGTTGGTTTTGATGCTGACGTTAGTGATGCCGGAGCGTTTGAACAAACCGGCGTCGATAGCCAGCGCCGCCGCCTCGGTGGAACCGTCGCCCTTTCTCGGCAAGGGCTTATCGAAGCCGGTATCGATCACTTTATCGATCAGGGCCGCGCTCTTATTAAACACAATGTCCTGCTTGCCGAACACAGTGTTATTGTTTAAATCGATTGCCAGCGTACTGCCTGCCGCCCGTTGCTCGGCCGTTCTCTGCAAAGTCCCGGCAACGGTTGCGCCATTTAACGAGCCGTTTAACTGGGTTTCGTAAGCGGTAATATTCAACGTGCCGCCCGCCTTGCCTTCGATATAACCGGTTTCAAAATGTTTAACGCCAAGCCCCGGAATAGTCCAGCTTTCGCTAATGCCCCATTTAGGGTGATTATCGGTAATCAGGCCCAGAATGCTGTCGTAATGACGGTTGGCGTCGGCTGTTGAAATATCGTAAATCCTGCCATCGGCAACCAGCTTGGTGGTTTCGATACTGCCGTCCCGATAAGCCACCGAGCCGCCGGAAAAATCGATAACGCTGCCGGATTGGGTAATAACATCGCCGCTGGATTTTAAATTCACTGTTCCGCCGGAACTGCTGCGCTCGTCGATATTACGGGCAATGCGGTCTACCGCGCCTTTGATGTCGGCTACCGGTATCGACGCGCCGGTCAGCTTGCCGTCGGCATCGCGCGTCAGCGTCGCATCGCGAACATCAACCGAAACCGTTTGTCCGTAGAGTACGCCGTCGCGCTGTAACGGCGCATCTCTCAATTCGTTTTTGCGCAATTCGACTTTGACTATATTGCGCTGCATAGGCAGTTGCACATCTTTAACGCCCGAGGCATCGATTGTGCTGCCCGATTCCATGAAAATCCGCGCATCGCCTTTTTCGCTGCTGTCGGTGGGATTATCGACGGCAGTAATAGCAATGTTGCCGGATTTCGCCTGCACCGTGGATTGATCGTGCAAATAGACGTCATGCCCGCCGATTTCGATTTGCGAGCGGTTTTGCGCCTGCGCATCAATCGCTGTAGCGGTTTTATCGGCATCCAAATCGACCTTGGTCAAGCTGCCACCTGTCAGATGTACGGTGGCTTGGGTACCCAGACCGTCATCGAGATCGGTCGTCCTGAGCGTGGCTTTGGGCAGTAGTTTGCCGCCGGTTCCTGACGGGCCCTGTATGCCTTCGCGGGCGAGCAGGCGCACCGAACCGTTCAGGCTGACCGACGTCGTCGCCGAAGCGATGCCTTGTTGATTGACCGCAAAGCCCATCAAACTGGCGTTGCCGCGCTCGGCCAGCACTTTGCCGACATTATTCACTTCGCCGCCGGTGCCGACTTCGACCAGCAAACCGCGTATATCCGAATCGCTGCCCGCTTCCTGTAAATAAACCTTGTCTTTAGCCGCCGCGATTATGGTTTGACCGTCGGGAGTTTCTACGGTTCCGGCGTTGTTGACGACAGGCGCGGCGATAATGACGCGACCGCCCGGAGCATTGGTTTTAATGCTTGCGCCCGGCTCGATGAAGATCTGGATCTTGATTTTGGCTCCGTGCTGATCGAGTACCAAGTTGCCTTGGTTATCTTTAAGATAAACTTCGCCGTTGCCTTGTAAGGCCGCCGTGCCGTTAGTATCGAAGGCCTTGGTGATGCCGTTTTGAAAAACAGTGTCGCTAATGCCCAGCGTGGTGGCGACCAGCGAGTTGACATTGATTTGCGAGTTTTGGCCGAACACAAAGCCGTTCTGGTTGACCAGATAAACTTGGCCGTTGGCGGTCAACGAACCCATGATCCGGCTGGGATCGGCTTGGTGGATGTTGTTTAATGCAACCGCCGTCGATGACGGCTGATCGAAACGCACGCTGTTTTCCGCGCCGACATTAAAGCTTTGCCAGTCTATCCGGGCTTTGTCGCTGCCTTGGCTGATGGTCATCGCGTTGCCGGAAATGGCCGCGCTCGCTTGGCCTTGCGTAGCAATATCGATAGGCGTGTTCGACAGCGCCACCGGATTTGACGGCACCGGCAGTTCGGCGCGGGCTTGCGACACCGTCACCGCAAAACTTCCGGCGATTAATGCGCGTATCGCCAATACCAGCGTTTTCGGGCGAAACGCTAAGCAGGGAATATTGTGCGAACCTTTTCTGCTAAAACTCATAAGCTCACCCGAAGTCGATACGCCCTACGAATGCTTATAATCAATGCGTTTATGTACCCTGAATGACTAAAACTCATAAGCCATCCTGAAATCGATACGCTGATTGCCGACATCGACCGTGCCTTGCCGATACAGCGGATAAGCCCAATCGAACTCGCCCAAGCAATGTTTAAAAAACTGCATCCGCAAACCCGCGCCGGTACCTGCCAGCCGGTAATTGCTCGGATTAAGCGGCAATGCATCCTGAATCCACAGATAGGCGTAATCGAAAAATAAATGCGCGCGCAGGTTTTGGGCAAAATCCCAATTCTGCGGTTTTAACGAAGGACTTTGCAGCTCCAGCGACAGGTTGACGCCGTCGTCGCCCAATTGTTGGGTTTGATGATAGCCGCGCACACTTTGCTGGCCGCCGACCGCGAACTGCTCGTTACTGATTAGCGGCGAATCGGCCACTTGTCCGGAGGCGCGGGTTGCCAAGCGCATATCCCAAGGCAGTTCGCGCAAGTGTTTGAGCTCGCTAGTCAAATAAGCGAACCCGGCTTTGGCTTTAAAGCGCCGGTTCTCGAACTCCTGTTGATCGTTGCCAACGCCACTCACCGAGAAATGAATAGCCGAACTTAGCGACGTAATCACGCCGGGATAGCGCCAACTGCCGTCGTAACCGACCTGGAACGGGGCGTAACTGATTGGCGAAGTTTGCTGATCTTGCCCCGCTTGGTTAATGCCTTGATTGAAACTTTTATAATCGAAACCGAGATTCAAGCTATGGCTGTAAGCATTGAGGCCCGCTAGGGGTTTTATCAAACGCGCGCCGTAAATCGAGCCGGTGCCGACCACCGACAAACCGCCGACATTAACGCCTAATTGGGTATTGGAACTGATGCCGATGCCGTACATAGCAAGACGCGTATTGGCCAAGCCGGTAGGCAATACATAAGTGCCGGACCACACTTCGACTTCGTCGGCATTTTCCGGCGAGACCTGATATTGCAGCGACGCACTATGGAAGCTTTGCCATAAATTGTCGTAACGCACAGAGCCGAGCAAGCGGGTGCGTGAGGTGTTTTCCGAGTTGCGCCCGTTCATTTCCAAACTGCCGTGAACAGGCAACTCGTCTTTAACGCGCAGTTCCACTTCGGTTTTTCCGGGCGTCGTGCCGGCGCGGAAAATAGGCGTGACCTGACGGTCGGACGACTCCTTGCCCAATTCGCCGACCTGTTCCTGAACATTCGGCATAAACGGCACTTGGCCCGCCGCCAGCGCCGGTACTTTGTCGCGGATTTTGCCCAGATAAAAATACCGGGAACCGGTAATTTTAAGCCGTTCTACCGCGCCTTCGACCACTTTCAGACGCACCAAACCCTCGACCACATCCTGTTCGGGTATGTCTACCAGAACCGTCGGATAACCTTTTTCCTTGTATAAGGCTTCCAGAGTTTGTCTGGCTTTTTCCACGTCATCGACGGTTTTGCCTGTCCCTAAAAACGGATATATCGTTTTTTCAACCAGCTGCTGATCCAGCACGGTATTACCTTCGACCTGCATTTCCAGCATATCGAAGCTCGGCAAGGCTTCAGCCTGTTGCTCGATGGCAGCGGCGGGCTGTTGTTCCAGCCATAAAGACGCGGAAAAAAGCAGCAAACCCGCGCTTATCAACGCATACCGTGTTAATTGTTTCATAAGACCGGAAATACTTGTCGGCGATGTAGAGAGGGGATTGTTAAGAGATTTGCGCAAAGGTAAAAGAAATTAGTTGGGTTAAACAGTGTTGCTGTTTAAACATCATAGCAACCGTTATGCCAACAAATATCCAATTGATTTATATAGATAAATTATTTAAACAAGTCACTAAACTGTTGATACAGCAACAGCCTATCAACACAAGCTGTTGCTGTATCAACAGCAGTGCTGGTTCCCAAGCTCCAGCTTCACCGTCGTTAAACTGGGTATTGTAGGAGCGGGCCATGCCCGCGATGAAAACACCACGACTCAATAATCGCGGTTCAAATATCGCGGGCATGGCCCGCTCCTACCGACCTTATTATGCTTAAGTTTGAAAACCAATCGACATCAGTAAGGTGCGCGCCACGCTTGAATCGTGGACCGACTGTCAGCCGATGTTATTTCAACTGAACCGCAAGACCTCCGTTCGCCGCCGCATCGGCCACCGGCACAATTTCGGTATGTACGGCGCCGTTATTTTTATGCGAGAAAGGCACCACAGGATTGCTTGGATTGAACGGAATAGCGGCGGCGAATCCACGCGGATCGGCGGTCGTCGCAAAGGTGCCGGTTTTACCCCAGGCTTGAGTGGTATTAACCGTTCCCGCTATAGCCGGACTGCCCAAGCTGTCCGCCAGGGATTTCATCAGTTTGGTTTTAAACGCCCATTGCGGATCGGCTTTACTGGCACGGTAAAGCACTACGCCTTCCGCCCAGTAGGAATAAACGCCCGCCGCTACGTTTTCCAGCGTCGGCGCGTAGCCGTCGATCCTGATATAACGCCAAGGATCGCCGCCGGCGCCGGTGGCGGTAACGCTATTGTTTTTATCGGCGGTGTTGATCGCAATGCCCCAGCGTTTGGCAAAGCCCAAACCGTCGACAACATTGTTGAAACTCAGCACATTTGTGCCGTTTTGCCAATCTTTAAGCAGTGTGCCGGTATCGGAAATAATGATCGGCTCTTTGACGATAGGCAGCGAGGCGTCTTCATCCACGGCGTTATCGGCTGTTTTGGCGGCCGGTGCGAAAGCATTTTTGGTGCCCGGATAATTCAGAAATACCGAGTAAGCAATCACGCTGGTCGCCGCGCCGTTATTTCTTAAAGCCAAGGCTACCGGCGTCAAATTCGAACCGGTAGTTGATTCTTTATAGGGGGCTGCAACCCCTGCATCGGCCAAAATGGCGCTGTCCAGCAAGCTCTTGACGCTATCGCCGTCGGTTTTATCGACAATTTTGACCTGATCCCAAGCGCCGATTTTGCCGGTCAGCAACGACGCCAGAATGTTGCGATTGAGGTTCGGCATATCGGTTTCGCTGTAATTGCCGATAACGGCGCTTTCCGGCAACGATCCCGCTCTTTTTTGCGCGGCTTGCAACACTTTATATAAATCCAGCGTGACCGCTACACCGTACACCAAGCCTCCGGTCGGCAATATCGTGAATTTTGCCTTGCCGGTAGTGGGCACCGTGGTCAGGTTTAACGGCCAACCGGGTTCAGGCGCGCCGGTGGTCAATTCGGGTTGTTGATCGGGGTAATTTGTCGTGCCGGGCTTTAGGATGATATTCGGATCGACGGCAATCATGCCGCCGTCGGACACTTTCTTGGTCAGATAGGTGGCTGCATTATCCGCGCCGATGGTTTGCTTCCAGGCTTGAGTGCCGTCGGCAAGCCAGGCGGAAGCCGGTAAGCCGACGATATTTAAATGCTCCAGCGGAATATTATTGATCAACGGAATAACGCCATAGCCCGAGCCTCCGGCCGTACGCCTGACCAACAGGATTTTCTTGCCGGCAAGGCCGCTACCCAAATTCGCATTGCCGGTAAAGTAATGGGCCGTCCAACGCGAACCGATAGAGCCGGTCACCGGATCGACATCGTTGAAAGTATCGACGCTATTGGCCAACGCCAAGGTGCCGCTGACCACCTGACTGTAAGCCTTAGTTTGCGCCACCGCGCCCGAGACGTAGATAGTTATATTCGGTGCGCCGTTCGCCCAAGGTGTCAGCGCGTTCGCCGCCTGCGAACTGACCAGCAGGGCGATAGTTGTAGCGAGGGTGTTTAATTTTTTCATAGAGAGGCTTCCTTAGAACGGTAATACAACGAGGGTGGATTTAAGCGACCTACTTACAACGGATCGCTTTGTTGAGTAATGCAGCTATGATGCCAATTACAATCGTTATATATAGAACTATATAAATAGATATAAATCAAGTATTACCTATCTCTATGCTTGATTTTGCAATGTAGGTAATATGACAATTTGTCATTTTATATACATTACGTAATAACGATGCATCACAGTAAAAGTACTTCTGGCGGGCATTTCTCGTTCCCACGCGCCGCGCTCGTCTTTATACATAAGTCTGTTCAAGACCGGATGTAGGCTGGAATCAGCCTGTCTGCGCATTAGGCGCAAGACAGGCGTTTTTATAGCTCCCACGCAGGAGAGACTGTGAAAGTATTCGTTTTAGAACAAAAGCAAAAGCCTTCACCACGAAGACACGAAGGGCACGAAGTTTTTAATGCGTTGAGTTTAATCAATTATTTTTTCTTGATACAGCAACAGGTAATCAGCAGAGATTGTTGCTGTATCAGCAACTGTGTTGGTTTTAAGGCTTTGCTCTGGAGCGTTTGTTGCGCTCGTCATACCGGCAGACCGGAATGCCGACGTGCCGTGCGCGCCTTGTCACGCGCATAAAATCCGTTGAGCAGCTTGAAACGCTAGCGCTACGGGTGCCGAATTTTTCAAGGCCACAAGGCTGGAGTTAAATCCTGTATCTTTCTAAACTCCCTGCCGCCCAGGAAATCCTTCTGTTTTCCCCGAAAACGCCATTTACGAATGCCGATTTTAATGCCCGTCTGCTGGGGCCAAGAATCGGCATCCACGACGATCCGCCGGTTGATAGCGCGATGCCTGCGTTTGCTTCGTATTTGTGCTCATTTGAGTTTGTGCAAAAAGGGACTTATACGTTTACTGTGGATCGCGGCGGGCAGGATAATCGACGCAGTGTGCTGAATTTGGAGATGGATCATAAGGGGGAGAATATATTGACTATTCGGGTTGGCGGTTCGGCAGTGATGGTAGCTAAAGGGGTTATGGATATTCCTGGTTAAGCTAACTCGATTAAACACGAATAGGGTTGAGGGCGGAATTAAAGAGTTTTAGAGGTGTATTTTTAGTTTGCTTAAAAAGGTGGCTATCAATAATCCGATATCTATAGTATCTTGTCTAACGGATTGCCGGGGTGGTGTTATGCACCGTTTTACCCTAGTAATTTAAATTTAATATACACCTAAAAAGGTGTCTACTTAACGTTAGGCGTTTCGAGATGACGATTGAAGGCGCGGTTTGCGGCGTGACAACAGGTGTGACCGTAGCCAGCCCGTACCATCAAAGCGGCCATGCGTTTGCCCCACGTGCGTCAGCGCTGTGCGCTCATCCGGTAAAGCTCAGCGCACGCGGCGCAAGCCGCTGGCTGGTAGCATCGGAGTGGCGGGCTTAGGTGGTGTAATTGCGATGCGGTGGTTGCTTGGGCGTGTTGACGGTAGGTAGTCAAGCCCAGTGTGGAAATGCGGGTTAAACTCCGCCTTCGTCAGTGTGGGAGCTAACTCGCCATCGAGGCAACCCCCGCCTTCTGCATCGGTGGCGGTTTAGCTTACGCTACTTTTCTGAGCCTAACAAATCGGTCAAAGGGACGCGCCGCCCGTTGGCGGTTTTGGAGTTTTGGTTTTTATCAAGGTTGGGTGGCTTCATTTCGCTTTCGTTAGCGGCGAGCCCCTTACCGTAACGTTGGGCTTCACAAATAAATTTGGAGAAAACATGATGCGTTCCTCTTGGTTAATCATAATGATTAGCCTTGTTTTAGTTGGTTGCAATGATCCTGAAACGGTGAAGAAACTGGAACAAGAGATTGAAAAAGTTAATCAAAACATTTCAGAGACTACAAAAGAAATCTCTAAATATGGGGAAGGTTCTGCTCTTTATGGACTTGTTAATCTGCGTTTATCAGTCTATAAACAAACGCTTTCAATGCTTGAACAAAAGAAAGCCGCAGCTTGGTACTTCCCTAGTTTTTCATATTCTGTAGAAGGCAAGCTTTATTCTCCTCCCGAAGATTTGGCATCCAAACTTTCAACCTTAGAAAGCGAACTTCTGGCTGCCAAAAAAGAAGCTGAAGTCGCCCAAGCTAAAGCTGCAAGTAGCGGTGGATTAATTGGTGCTTTAGTAAGCATGGAGGCAGAAACCAAAGAGCTAATTGTATCGCAGTTAAATTATCAGCTTATAGCCCTTCGAAACGGATTCCCACCTTATATAGGGTCCACATCAGCGCAAGATTCGAAATTGCAACCTCCATCACCTACTCCTGTTAGTCTCGAATCAAAAACTCAAGTTAATGAAAAAATAGATGATAGCCAATCTTCCAGCGCAGTGGACTTTCGAAAAACAACATGGGGCATGTCAAAATCTCAAGTCAAAGCAACCGAAGCTGGTGTTCCTAATAGCGAAGATGAGTCTGTTTTAATGTATTCCAGTCGAATTTCAGGAATGAATGCCCTTGTTATTTATATTTTTGCAGAAAATAAATTAGTGAGGGCTAAATACCTATTTACAGAAGAACATTCAAATAGAAATGATTACATCACTGATTACAATAGCTTAAAAGAAGCCTTAGGAAAAAAATACGGTAAAATCAAGAATGAAGAAACCGTTTGGCGTAATGACTTATATAGAGATGATTTTTCCCAATGGGGCTTTGCAGTAAGCCTAGGACATCTCATTTACTATTCTCAATGGAATACTGAAAATACGAATATTAGCTTGGTTTTATCAGGGGAAAATTATGACATCAAATTGGCTGCGGAATACACCAGTAAAGCTTTAGAAAAGCTTGAGGAAAAAGTTCGCGAAAAAAAGCAATCAAGTGAACTTTAGCAAATTAAGTTTGGTTTCTGTTGGTTATTGCCCAACAACTCGGTCAAAGGGACGCGCCGCCCGTTGGCGGTTTTGGAAATCAGTTTTTTATCAAAGGTAAGTGGCTTCGTTTGGCTTCCTTTAGCGGCGCGCCCCTTACCGTAACGTTAGGCGGTATGGGAATCAAGTGAATCAGGAAAATACACAGAAATGTCCATTTTGTTCAACCGACAACTCTGCGAGAACATTTTTGTATACCATTAAAAATGGTAGCATTTGTGACAGTTGCATTAATCTCTGTATGGATTTTCTTGGCGTTCTTACTACGAGAGGTTATGGAATAGAAGATATTGAAAATATATTCCAGATAAATTTAAGAAAAATCGGCTTAACTCCTAGATTTGAAAAATTAGACTTTAAACTGAAAGAAAAGCATTGCTTTCACTTATGTCCATTTATAGAACCATTCAACACTATTTACCAAGACCACGTCATTCCCGCCGTTGAAAAAGAAGGGTTTATAGTCTCAAGAGCTGATGATATTTTTGGGTTTCGACCAATCATAAATGACATTTGGGAAGAAATAAATTCTGCCGAGGTAATTATCGCAGATGTTACAGGGAGAAATGCGAATGTCATGTATGAAATAGGAATGGCACATACAGTTGGTAAGCCTGTGATGATAATTACACAAAATATTGATGATGTTCCATTTGATTTAAGACACCATCGCTGCATAATCTATGACTATACTCCTAGAGGCTGCAAAACATTAGAAGCGAATATTAGTAACACATTGGGCTACTTAAAAAATGGCATATAAAATCAAACACATTTCTCAGTTTCATTACTTTCGCTCTTACAAAATATGTTTTGTAAGTTCGCTGTTTTTATATGTGTTAGTTTAGCTTCGGTGCTTACACCTAGGCCTAACGAATAAGGTTAGATTGTGTGAGCGATAGCGAACCACAATCTGAACCGGTTGTTGGACAAGCCCGGTGGTAGTCGGAAGGCCGACTTTAATATAAGAAAATATCTTTTCGGATTTTGTCGGTTGCGGCGATGAAT
>SXGU01097123.1_pt1 | contig 42005 bp, 37 predicted proteins | sample 3174531 | NCBI WGS metagenome assembly SXGU01 (sample SAMN11356863, study PRJNA531348) | freshwater metagenome | isolation source: freshwater sample F1-140 | place: China: Fuxian Lake, Yuxi | collected 2017-12-25 | reverse complement strand
CGAGGGCACGCAAATCAAAACTTTCGGTCGCGAAAACTTGGAAACACCGGCTCGTTGCAACAACAACCGAATCATTTTTTCCGTTACTTCAAAGTCGGTGATCGCACCACCACGCAATGGCCGAACCGCGACTATGTATCCGGGCGTTCTACCGATCATCTGCCATGCTTCTTCGCCAGTCGCCAAGACCTCACCCGAGCGTCGATTCACGGCAATTACCGAAGGTTCGTTAATCACGATGCCCCGGCCTTGCATGTAAACGAGTGTGTTAGCCGTGCCCAGGTCAATTGCAAGGTCGCGTGCCATCGACTAACCCCCCGTCTGACGTTGTTTTGCCTCGCGCAACTGGCTGCGCAAGTGCTCACGAGACTCGTCAGATAGTGCATCAAGGTGACGGTGAAACGCCGCCATGCCCTCGCCAGATGTGCTCTTTCGTTCTTGAGTCAAAACAATCAGCACCAGACTCGCACCTGCGACGATTGAAACCGCCGCGAAAAAAACAGCGACTGTTGAGGCAGCAAAAATAATCACGGCATCGAACTCTTTAATTTTCGCGCGTCAGAAATCTCGTGGCTGTTGGTGCCCCAGTCGCTGCCATCCTTCCAATGTTCTTGCTTCCATATCGGCACGCTGATTTTCAGCGCGTCGATTGCGTATTTTGCCGCCGCAAAAGCCTCAGGGCGATGTGGCGACGAAACGACTACCAAGACAGAAGACTCCGTCAGTTCAATTTTGCCGACCCGATGAATGAGAGCGATTCGTCCAAGGTCGCTCCATCTCGAACGCATTTCGTCGGCGATAATTTCCAACTTAGGCACAACCTGATCTTCATATGCCTCGTAAGTAAGCGATGTCACATCAGTGCGACCCTCGGCGTTATCTCGCACAATTCCAGAAAATACGACAACGGCACCGCACGATTCAATGGCTGCCCAGTTATGGACGGCGCCCACATCTAGAACATCGCTCGTCAACTCAAGTCGAGTATCGCCTGCACACTTGCTTTGCGATGTTGACATCAAATCAAGTGTATCTCTGGAGGCGAACTGAGCCATTCGCCACTTGCAAAGAAATGATGGATTCAATTTCGGTCTAACTATCATCTGATTATGCCTCAAGACTCGGGTGATTTCTCGTCGTCGGGTATTCCTTTTTTTGATCAAATTGCTAAAGCGATGTCAAGTGCTGGTCCAGTGCAATGGGATATGGCTAGACAGTTCGCAATGATGACCGCGACAAACTCGAGTGCTGAACCTAATGTCGAACCAACTGCTCGCATCGCCGTGCAGCAACTTTCGACGGTTGCCGACCTGCATGTTCGAGATGTCACTGGTCTATCGACAGGCGATGGAACCCAACCCCCGGTGATTGACGTCGTGACAAGATCCACCTGGACACATCACACACTTGATGCATTCAAATTTTATTTTTCCGACTTTTTGGGTAACGCACCATCAGCTTCAAACGAGTCGGGTCTCGAACTTGAGTCAAACGAAATGGACGCGATGATGGCAAACCTAACCAAGATGATGGCCCCAGCAATGCTCGGCATCTCCGTTGGATCGATGATCGGACAACTTTCACTTCGTGCGTTCGGTCAATACGACCTGCCGATTCCGCGTGAGCCCAAATCCCAACTTTTGTTTGTCGCGCGCAACAGCGAAGAATTTGCCAAGGACTGGAGTATCAAAGTTGAAGACATGCAGATGTGGCTGCTGATTCAAGAGCTGACGTTTCACGCTCTGTTTCGCATCGGCTTTATCCGCAATGCCATCACTGACTCGGTGAAGCAACATGTCGCTGGTTTTCGTCCAAATCCAAATGCCTTGGGCCAACGACTCACGAATATTGACGTCTCCAATACCGACCCAGCCGCAATCATGCAACAGTTATTGGGAGATCCAACAATGTTGCTCGGTAACGAGCGCTCACCAACGCAGACGGCTCTTGCCCCCAAACTTGACGCAATGATCTCAGCGATTGTTTGCTATGTAGACCATGTCGTCGACACGGTTGCTGGTCGAATTCTTGGTAACGGCGCCCAAATTTCAGAGGCGTTCAGACGCCGCCGAGTTGAGTCAAGTTCCCAAGATCAATACGTCAAACAATTATTTGGCATTTATCTGACCGACGATCAAGTCGACCGTGGCCAACGATTCATCGCCGGAGTTATCGAACGGGCTGGCAAAGATGGTCTGGCAAAACTATGGATACGCGACGGCAATCTGCCGACCCCTAACGAAATTGCCGCCCCGGGCTTATGGATTGAGCGGATAAACCTTTAACCCGACCGATTCAAAAAGAGATAGACCGACCCGGTCATACACACAAAGCCAACTACGGCAAAGCCGACTGCACCTGGCAGGGTCAGAATTACGGCTACCAACCCGAGTCCTACCCAGGCGAGTTGATTCAGAGTTTCAAACTTGACGAACGCTCGCGCTCGGTTCGCATCTGGCGCTTCTCTTTGCACCACAGATTCAAAAGCCAAGCGCCCAACAGATCCCATGCCGTTGGTTACAGAAGTCAAAACAATTCCTGCGGTGATTCCACCAACGACTCCAGCATAAATTCCGATCATTCCAATTATCAAGAAAGCAAACAGCATCATCGCCCGCTCAGACATTTGACGCCGCAAGTATGGTGCGATGAAATTACCAATCATTATCGACAAGGATGAAAGACCGAGTGCCAACCCAAACCATGCGGTACCAGCACTTTCATCGCGTAACCAGAAAGCCACATGAAAAAATAAAAACCCGATGATCCCACGCAACAGCATCATTGAAAACGCGATTCGCCTAACTTGCAAACTTCGCAGTTCTTCTATCTCAATTTTCACGATTACTTTTGGCGTTGTTGCAACATGACGCGGCAACTGCAAACTCGCGAACCCCGCAAGCCCAAACATCACCGCCGACATAACTAGCGTGGCCCGAGAATCTATCAATTGCAACAAACCCGCCGGTACGGCGGCGGCAAAACCCATTGCGCCAGAAAGTAACCCGAGTTTTGAGTTTGCCGAAACCAACTCGTCGTCGTTTTTAACAAGTGTCGGCACGATCGCGGTTTTGCTCACGCTGTAGGTACGTGCCAATACCAATGAAATAAAGGCAAGAGCGAAAAGTGAAATTGAATTCAATCGCGAGATCATCAGAATCACGGTCAAGCAACGCAACACAGCGACGATAAAAACTGTCATTCGCCTTCCGCCTGGAATTCTGTCGATCACTGGTCCGATGAATGGTGCGACAATCGCAAATGGCGCCAAACTAACTGCCAAAAATAAAAGCACTCGACTTCGAGCAGCATCAGGACTGATGGATAAAAACAGCGAGTCTGCTAGCGCAATCGCAAAAGCCGCTTCACCACATGAAATAAACGAATGCACCCGCCCGAGACGACGCAGCGGCGACGCTGGGGGAAGACCTGACTTTGAAAAAGCTATACGCTAAGTTTCTCGTATTTATAGCCGAGCCCACGGATGGTCAAAACTAGTTGAGGTTCTGCGGGCTCTTTTTCGATTTTCGCACGCAAACGCTTGATGTGCACATCTAACGTCTTGGTGTCGCCGTAATAGTCAGTACCCCAAACACGATCAATGAGCATCTCCCGTGTCATTACTCGGCCCGCATTGGCCATCAACATATAAAGCAACTCAAATTCTTTCAGCGGCAGTTTCGTAACCTCTCCACGAATTGTCACGACATGTTGCTCTGGGTCAATTGAAACAGCGCCGATCGCGACGGTGCCGACACCCGTCAAATCACCGCCAGATTTTGACAACTCGCCGCGACGAAGAGCGGCCCGCAATCTTGCGACCAGTTCACGCAGACGATATGGCTTGACGATGTAATCGTCAGCGCCAACCTCAAGACCGACAACCGTGTCAATTTCTGAACCCTTTGCTGAAACCATGATGATCGGCACTGCACTTTTCTTGCGAATTTCACGACATACATCTGTGCCACTGACTTTCGGCAACATCACGTCTAAAAGCACGGCGTCTGGCTTGACGGCATCAAAAACTGCCAGGGCCTCTGCTCCATCGCGGGCCACTTCAATTCGAAAACCTTCGCGCTTCAATCCAACTTGAAGGGCTTCAATAAATGACTCTTCGTCGTCAACCACCAAAATTGTCGGAAGAGAATTGTTTAGACTCACGCCATTACACCTGTCTGATCTAAAACTGATTCTTCAAGTTTTTTAGTTACGCGCGGCATACGAACCAGAAAAGTCGAGCCGATGCCCTCTTCTGAACGCACATCGATGGAGCCACCATGTTCTAAAACAATGTGTCGCACAATCGAGAGACCTAAACCAGTGCCGCCGGTGGCACGGCTTCGCGCTTTATCGACGCGATAGAACCGCTCAAAAATTCGCTTCTGATCACCCTCAGCGATACCGATACCGTGATCGGTGACGCTTACGACAATCTCATTGCCTTGAGTTGAGCTTTCTACAAGAACAACTCCACCCGCTTCACTGTATTTAATCGCATTATCAACGAGATTAGAAAAGACCGATATTAATTGGGCTCGGTCACCGCGCACCAAAAGTTCAGCTGAACCAGTCAATGACAAACCTAAACCTTGGCGCATAGCAGCGTGTTGGTTCGTGCTCACTACCTCAACCAAAACACGGCTCAGATCAACTTCCGTCCATTCTTCGGTTCCACCAAATTCGACCCGTGACAAATCTAAGAGGTCATCCACGATTCGCGACATACGGTGAGATTCCGTGACGATTCGCTCAGCAAGTCGCCAAACCACTTCAGTTTCTGTTTCACCGTTGAGTGAATCAGCAAGTGCGGCAACAGCACCAATCGGCGTTTTTAGTTCATGGCTCAAATTTGCAACGAAGTCTGTCTGCACCGTGTCAATTCGTGATTTCTCGGTGATGTCTTCGACCGTCACAACGACTCGCTGATTTTCAATTACCTGCCCGCACACTTTGAAAAATCGAGTTGTGCCAGCCACCACTTCAAGAATGCGTTCACTTGACTTGGTCTCCTTGACTTCTTCGAGCATTTCATCAACTGCCTGGTCAACCAAGATGTCTACATAACGCACCCCGGTCATGGCTGTAGCCACGCTATTTCGTAACTTTCGATCGACTTTTGCGTCAACGATGACAACGCCAATTGGCAACAGATTGAGCGCGCCCATCAAACTTTCAAGTTGGTCTTCAGTATTTAAAGTGTTGACACGCAACTCGTTTTGAGGTGTGAGCCTGAGTTCTTTTGACGAGCGTTTAGAAACCAGAAATACGACGACTGCAGTTGCCGCCGCGCCAGACAAGAAGAGAATCAAGTCCACGACGAGTCTCTGAACTCAACTTTCAGTTCGTGGAAGAAAAATCTCGCCTGTTTGATCACCGACACGCGCTTTGTAGCGATCTATGCCGCCACGCTCACGAACCCAACCAGTGACTATGAATCGAGTTCTTTCGCTCACATTAACGGCGTGGTCACCGATGCGCTCATAAAATCGGGCGACTACCGCAAGTTGCACTGCTACTTGCAAATCAATTTTTGCCTTTGAGTGTGACTCAAAAATTTGCTGAATGAACTGACGATGCAAACTGTCTAGGTAAGAGTCCATGTCGTCGATCGCTGCGGCTTTTGCCGAGTCGCTCTCTTCAAATGCTTCCATGGTTGCCGCAAACAATTTTTGAGCTTGTTCGCTCATTTTCGCAATAACACCGCGCAACATTGGGTCAATATCGTGACCGTATATTCGGCGTGCTGCTTTGCAAATATTGACCACAAGGTCTGCCGAACGCTCGAGTTCGCCAGCGATCTTGATGATCGCAACAATCTGACGAAGGTCGGCCGCAACAGGTGCCTGCAGCGCCAAGATTTCAAAGCACGCGACTTCAAGCTCGTCGCTTCGTCCGTCGAATTCATCGTCTGCCTGGACTAAATAATCTGCGCCTTCAAGATCACCGCTCAACAAGACCGCTGTGGCACGCGGAATCGACTCTGTCAACGATGCCCCAAGACGAATCACTTCAGCGCGTGCCGACGCAAGGTCGTTGTGAAAATTCTTGCGAATCTCGTCCACTGTCGACACCTCTCTCAATTCTTCCTAAAACTTCAACTGCCCATAACGGTAGCCCGTCAAAGGTGAACTTTAGTCGTCAAAAAAGTTACACGACGGTGAACAGATTCAATTATCACCGAACCTGGGTCGCTACAACCCACTCGTGCAGACGCTGCTGAGCATCGCCGATTTCATCACCCGAATTATGGTTCGTCCATTTGTCGTTAACCAATTTGAAGTGATTCACATCGTCGGCCAGCAGAAAACCCAAGACTTTGTCGAGCCATGCCCGATGCTTCGGGTGCGTGAGTGGCACCAAAACTTCAACTCGCCCATCAAGGTTTCGCCCCATCAAATCTGCCGAGCCAATCAGATGCAGCGGCGACTCGTCTTCGAGGCCGTGCTCAAAGCGATATATCCGTGAGTGCTCCAGATAACGACCAAGAATTGAGCGAACCTGGATATTTTCAGACATCCCCGGCACACCAGCACGCAAACAGCAAATGCCACGAACTATCAGATTGATCTTGACCCCGGCGTTGCTCGCTGAGTAAAGCGCATCAATTATCGACGGGTCAGAAATTGAGTTCAGTTTTAGGGTTATTTGACCCTTGTCTTTAAAAGTGGCCTCACGATGTATCAGCTCAAGTATTCGCGGACGCAACTGATGCGGTGCGACGAACAAACGCAGATAGTCGGGTTCTTTGGCAAAGCCAGTCAAATAATTGAACAACTCCGTCGCATCCGAACCGATTTGCTCTTCGCAAGTGAAAAATCCGATGTCTTCGTAAAGTCTCGCGGTTGCCGAGTTGTAGTTTCCGGTACCAATATGCACATACCGTCTCATCTGATCACCATCTTCACGCACGACCAAAATGCACTTCGAGTGCGTCTTCAAACCGACAATGCCGTAAGTTACGTGCACTCCCGCATATTCGAGTTCCTTTGCCCAGGCGATATTTCGGGCCTCATCGAAGCGCGCCTTGATCTCAAGGACTACAGCCACTTGTTTGCCCGCTTCGGCGGCGCGAACCAAGTGCTTGGCAATAGCCGAGTCACCCGAAGTTCGATAGAGGGTCATCTTTATCGAATGCACCTTTGAGTCACTTGCCGCCTGCGCCACAAATGACTCGACCGAAGATGAAAACGACTCATGTGGATGATGGACCAACAATTGTCGCTCGCGAATTACTTGAAAAATACTCTGACTATTGAATTCGGCAGCCATCAACCTGCCTGCGGTAAGCGGTGGCCATGGCTTGAATCGCAAACCAGGCAGATCAAGCGACGCCAACTGATTGAGGGCATTCATCTCGATAAGACCAAGGTGATAACTAATGTCTTCAGGCTCTAATTCGAGTTCTTGACACATTAAGTCGACAGTTTCTTGGGCGGTACCCTCCGGAATCTCAAGTCGAACTGCACGACCAAATCGGCGACGGCGCAGCTCCATTTCGACGGCAGCCAGCAAGTCTTCGGCGTCTTCGTCGTCAAGTGAGAGATCGGCGTTGCGTGTGACTCTAAAGACAAAGCATTGCTCGATAACCATGCCGTGAAACAAGCGAGGCAAATTGGCTGAGACAACTTCTTCAAGTAATACAAATTTATTGCCGTCACCTACGCGCATGAATCGCGAAATGCTTTTCGGAATTTTTAGCCTCGCAAATCTTTGTTCGGACGACTGTGGATCGCGCGCAACCACAGCCAAGTTCAGCGCAAGGTTCGAGATATACGGAAACGGATGCGCCGGGTCAACCACAAGTGGGGTTAAGACTTGAAAGATTTTGCGGTCAAAGTCGTCTGAAAGTCTTGCTTTCTCACTCTCGCTTAGATCTGACCAACCCACCACTGATATTTCAGATTGCTTGAGTCTTGGTAACAACTCCTGCGACCAAACCTTGTGCTGACGGATCACAAAGTCTTGGGTGCGTCGGGTAATTTCGCGCAACTGTTGCCGGGGTGTCAAACCATCAGCGGTTGGAGTGTGAATATCACCTGCCACTTGGTCTTTGAGCGCAGCAACTCTGATTTGATAAAACTCGTCAAGATTCGACGAGCAGATTGCCAAAAAACGGCACCGCTCGAGCAACGGAACTCTTGCATCGCAGGCAAGGGTCAATACACGGTCGTTAAAATCAAGCCAACTCAATTCGCGGTTGATGTAATTCTGTTCGATGTTTTTATCGTGCGAATTTATTGACTCTCGGACATTTGTTAGAAAACGATTTCGCCAAAATGTCACTTGAACTTCATTTCAGCGGCATATAGGGCCGCACGACAGATGCCGGTTTTGAAACACCTTTACTCAGCAGGCGTATTGGCAGCAGCCTCGGCGGCGACTGCATAACCAAGCTCCCATTCAATGCTGATGCGCTCGCGCTCTGCATCCTTGTTGACTCGCTCTTGATTGCGACGAAACTGTGGGTCGTTGCGTGGCAAGAGAATTAGTCGAGCAAGGGTTCGCGCACGAAACTCTTCAAGCATGTTCTGATCGCCATAGTCACCGTAGACCTCCCAATGAGGCGATGCTGAGCCGAGATAGACAATGCGCGCATGACCACGAGGCGGCTCGTTCAAAGTTGTTGCATCTGCATAGTTGGTCATGACATCTCCTTTAATTGGACAATAAATCCTACCGTCGAACTGTCGCGTTCTAAGATGTGCATTTGTGGGCTCAGATTCAGAATCGGTCATTGCCGCACTCGATATCGGAACAAACAGTTTTCACTTAGTAGTCGCCAAGCCACTCGAAACAGGCTTCGAAGTAATTGCTAGTGAGAAAGAAGTAATTCGGCTGGGTCATGGTGCCGGCGACATGAAGCAACTTGAGCCCGATGCGATCGAGCGAGGCATTGCCTCTCTAAAACGAATGAGGGCGATCTCCGATGTTCATGGTGCGAAGTTGCGTGCAGTTGCGACCAGTGCTGTTCGTGAAGCCAAGAATCGTAACGAATTTGTGAAGCGTGCGCGTAAAGAAGCAGAAATTGAAGTTGAAATTATTTCGGGTGTCGAAGAAGCACGACTAATCCATATTGGTGCTCGATATGCGGTTGCCGTCGGCGAACAACCGATGTTGCTTTGTGATATCGGTGGCGGTTCAACCGAATTAGTCATTGGCTCGGGTGAAGAAATTTTGCTCTCGCGAAGTTTCAAACTCGGAGCCGTTCGTCTTACTGACAGATTTTTTAACACCGACGCACTGCACCCAAGCAGTGTCAGCAGTTGTCGCAAGTTTGTGCGATCGATGCTGGCAACGATAAAGCCTGAGGTTACCGAACTTGGCTTTGAAGTTGCCGTCGGCTCATCCGGCACGGTTGAAGCGGTAGCCAGATTAATCAGAAAACTTAACAATGAGCCGGAACCGACCTCCTTCAATCGCTACGAATTCAGTGCCAAAGATGTGACGAAAGTGTTGGAATTGCTGGCCGATGCCCCGACTGTTAAACAACGCGCAAAAGTCTTTGATCTTGATTCGTCTCGAGCCGAGATAATTCTGGCTGGAGCCGTCATATTAGAAGGTATTGCTGAGTCATTTGACGTCAAAACGTTCATTTATTCCGATTATGCGTTGCGCGAAGGCGTGCTCTTTGACACCCTCGCTCGCGAAAACCTGCTCAACCATCCCGAAGATGTTGACCCAGCGTTACAAAGCGTCAGGCAACTTGCCGACAGATGCGATGACCGCCCAGAACACTCGGCATATGTCTCAAAAATTGCACTTTCGCTGTTTGATTGCTTGCAAAAAAGACTTGCTCTGCCCCAAACTTCACGCAGGTACCTCGAGGCTGCCTCTCTTCTCGCAAATGTTGGTGTGGTGGTTTCGCACTCAAAACATCACCTGCATTCTTATTACGTGATCAGGAACTCAGAACTTGTCGGTCTCACCGATCGCGAGATTGAATTGATCGCGGTAATCGCCCGCTATCACCGCAAGAGTGCGCCAAAACAGTCGCACTCTGAGTTTGCCCAACTCGAAGAATCCGACCAAAAACTTGTCACCTCGTTGGCTGCGATTTTGCGAATCGCGATCGGTCTTGACCGAACTCAAGACGGGCGGGTCAAGTCAGTTACGGTTCGCTCGGAAGACGAGCAATTTTTGATCTTTGCGAAAGCCTCGGCAAAATCGGACATCGAACTCAATCTCTATGCGGCTAACGAGCGAAGGAGTCTGTTGGCAGATGTACTTTCGACAAAGGTAAAAGTACTAGCACTCAAATAACTAATTTGATTTGCCTTGTCGGCAAGAACTAGTTGGTGTCTGTTTTTGGAGCTTCGTCTTTCTTTAACTCAGCAGCGCCGTCAGCGAGACCTTTTTTTAGTTCGCTTTGCGCTTTGCCAAGGTTGCGAGCAATTTTCGGCAGACGAGACCCACCGAAAAGCACTACAACAAGCAAGATGATGATCCAGATTTCAGGGCCGTTGAACATACGCCAACTCTAGCATCACCACTCGAAAATGCGCTAAGCAATATGGGTGCTTGAGTGTGTAATAAACATCAGTGAGGGTCGGCGCCTAGACGCGATCGAAAAGATTCGTAGCCAGATTGGCCATGATGCGCTGGACATCCACAGCGACTTTCACCATCACCGCAGTGTGTTCACTCTTGCAAGCACCATCGCGGCTCGCCGACTCACCGAACTAAGCGCACAACAATTTGACTTGCGTCAACATGTTGGTGTTCATCCGCGAATCGGCATCATCGATGTTGTTCCATTCGTGCCACTTGAAAATTCGACGATTGAACAAGCAATACAGGCGAGAAATGAGTTCGCCGAATATGTGGCAAACGAACTTGAAATTCCGAGTTTTGTTTACGGTCCCGAAAGAGAACTGCCCGAAATTCGCAAACGTGCGTTCGTCGATTTGACACCGGACTTCGGCCCCAGCAAACCGCACCCGACTGCCGGCGCAATCTGCGTTGGCGCTCGACAAGTGTTGGTGGCCTACAACATTTGGTTGAAGAACGCGACAATTGAAGATGGCAGGCGCATTGCGCGAGAGATTCGTAGCCGACAGGTACGCACTTTGGGGCTGCAGTTAGGCAATGAAATACAGGTCAGCATGAACCTAATCAGCCCCGACGAAATTGGCCCGGAGTTTGTCTTTGACGAGGTCGCAAAGCGGGCCGAAGTCGCCCGAGCCGAACTCGTGGGTCTGGTGCCTGCTCGCGTACTAACCCAGATTCAAAAATCTCGCTGGGCCGAATTGGACCTAAGCAAAGAAAAAACGATCGAATGGTGCTTGGCCGCGCGCAATCGCGCAATACAAAATTTAGATTGACGCGTTTAGGCGGTGGCGATATTGCGATTGCTCTGAGCGCGCTGACGGCGAAGGCGACGGCGCTCTCGCTCTGAGAGCCCGCCCCAGATGCCAAACTTTTCGCCGTTCTCCAACGCATATTCAAGACAGTCGTTTTTTACTACGCAGCCACGGCAAACTTCTTTAGCCTCGCGGGTTGACGCACCACGCTCAGGAAAGAAAAGGTCTGGGTCGACACCAAGGCAATTTGCCTGGTCTTGCCATGCACGTTCAGCGCTTACTGGTATGTGCACGCGATCTTCCAATTTTGAAACCCTCCCGATTCGCCACCTATCAACGCTCATCACGTCGACAACGGTGTAACTACAGCGGTGTCATTCTGCCAAACTTTTACAAAAAATGCAAATACTGCCTAGCCTGCCCGTCGCACCCCACCGAGACGAGAAAGTTGACGCTTGTGTTCAATGAAGTCGACGAGCACATACTCACCCAAATTTTCTGGCCCTGTGAAAAACGCGCGACCCTTGTTAATCGCCGTCAGTTGCTCAATAAATGACTGCAAAGCGTGCGAGGCGTCAAGCATAAAAGTGTTTATCCGTATGCCTTCGCGGGTCGCCCGCATGACTTCACGCAACGTCGCCTCGATGGTCTCACGCACTGGTGGATAGTTGAAAAATACATCCCCGGATTGCGAGATGTGGGCGGTCGGTTCACCATCGGTGATCATGATTATCTGCTTGGTGCCGCTCTGACGAGACAACATTTCGCGAGCCAACATGAACCCGTGTTGCATGTTCGTGCCGTAGACAAAATCCCATGAAACCTCAGGTAATTGATGGGGTTTTAACACCCTGGCAGTCTCGCTGAAACCCACGATTCCGAGGTAGTCGCGCGGAAATTGTGAACTCATCAGCGAATGTAACGCCATTGCAACTTTTTTTGCCGGCAAAAAATAATCACGCATCGGCATCGACAACGAAAGATCCAGCATCAACACCGTCGATGACCGGGTCAGGTGCTCTGTCTGCTCAATTTCAAAGTCTTCGGCAATCAACTTCACCGGCACCACAGAACCTTGTCGCTTGAGAGCGTTGCGCAGTGTCTGTTGCAGGTCTAATTGAAACGGATCACCATATTCATATGGTTTGGTGTCATAAGTGCGCTCATGACCAACGCCGATTCGTTCAACTTGATGCTGGCCGAGGCGATCTTTGTCTAGGGCCCCAAACACATCGCGCAAGGCCTTTTCGCCAATCTTGCGCAAACCTCGCGGGGTCATCTCGAGTTTGCTCTCGGTCTGATCGATCAATCCTGCTTCTTTCAGTTTTTTTGTGAGCTCAGACATGCGCTGCAAGGACTTGGCAACATCTTCACCAAGCAGTTCACTGACCCTGTCTAAATCGGCTTCGGCCAACGCCGACGGCGAGGATGCATTGCGCAGCAAATTGTCGAGTTGGTCGAGATCGCCCAGTTCTTGCATCGAGCGCATCGCCTCGCCGAACCCCATCGGGTCGTCCCCGGTGAATTCTTGCTTTGAACCCCAACCCTGTTGCGGAAACATCGCTTGCAGTTTTTGCGCCAGCTCGCTCATTTGCCAACGCAGATCCATGTCTTCAAGCAACTTTTCGCTCAATTGGCGCATTTGATCTCGCTGTTCAGGTGTCATTGAATTGAGCATCGCCTGGGCGTCGGCCATGCGCTTTGCCATGATTTCGAGAAGTTCATCCAAGCTTTTTGGATTCTCAGGAAAGAAATCACCGAAATTTTCCATGAACTTTTCGAACTCTGGGTCTTGCCCTTGCTCGCGACGGTTAATCATTTCATTTAATGCGGCCATCATGTCTTTGGTGCGTTTCATGCTTTCAGGAGTCATTTCGTTGACTGCACTTGATGCTTGATCCAAATATTGCTGCATAAGTTGGTTGCGCAATTTTTCGAGCAAGGCTTCAAATCGTTGTTGTGCTTCTTGCGATTGAAAATCGTAGTGCTCCAGTTCGTTTATCTTGCCGGCGAGATCTTCGGGCAACATATCAAGACGAAAGTTTCTTTGTTCTGCAGAATCTTTGGCGAGTGCACTACGGCGCTCATCCCCGGATTTGAGCGCATCTTTGAGGGCTTGGTCGATAGCGTGCCTCTCTTCGTCGATTAGATCATCTAGTTCGTCGGCGATCTCTTGATAAACGCCCCCGAGATCACCGCGGTCTTTGATCTCGTTTCGCTTTTCACGCAACTTCTGCATCATTTCGCGAAGACCCATCAAGTTTTCGCCGCGATCGTTGCGCATGCCGTCTTGCATCAGTTTGCGCAGTGCCGCGTTCACGTCGCCGTGATGCACTAGATCATCGGTCAGCTCGTCAATCAAACTTTGTGCGTCAAAATCAAAACCCTGCTGGGTTCCATCCCAGCGCGAATAATTGAACCTACTTGGCACAAAAGCACGATAGTACGGCTGACCGTAGACTGATAATTGCAATGCGTTTCCCCCGAACCTTTATTTTTGTGGATCTCTCTGGTTTCACTAACTTCACAGAGACCAACGGCGACCGCCAAGCGACAAAGTTGCTTGGCGAGTTTCGGGCTGTGGCTCGTGCCGTGGCTTCAGAGCGAGGTGTGCGCATCGACAAATATCTCGGCGACGGTCTTATGGCTGTTGCTGTGGAGCAACTTGACGGCATCACATTCGCACTTGAACTGGCAAGACGCGCCGAAATGGCATGCGCTCCGCTGCAATTGCGAATCGGCATCGATACCGGCGACACGATGCTCTTCGAAGGCGACGACTACATCGGTAGTGCGCCCAACCTGGCATCCCGACTTTGCGACGAGTCGGCAAACGTCGGCGTGCTGATACCGACTGCTCACATTGAAGAGTTGCCCGTAGGTGTTTCGGCAACTCGGCATGGCGCAGTAAAACTGCATGGCTTCAACAGTGCCGTAGAAGTATCCGTGCTTTCAGGTCGGCCTGTAATCGCCGAACGCAATGACACTGGCAAAATTACGAAATAGTTTTCGAGCGGTAAATCGCCTTGCCCGCTTTTGCGTCTTTATTCAGACGCTTAGAAAGATGCAGTCCCTCAAGCACGAACTCGATCGCACTTGCAACCACAGCGGCCGACTCGTCTCCATCGACCAATTCGCCGACGACCGTGCGCAAACCAGGCATCGTCTTGAGCAACTCAACATAATCGGTCGAGGCAATGTCTTCGCCCGTTTGCACAACTCTGCCTTCGACGAACTCTTCAGTGACTAGGCGAAGGTTCTCGGCAGAAATTCGCTGTTTAGCAACCTGCAGGACCGCACCACGCACGAGTTGGTCAAAAACTTGGGACTCGCGCGAATCATCAATTACATCGATTTCAATTTTCCCGGCGGTCGACGCAGCAAGCGCGTCGAGGTCAGAAACACGCGGTGCAACATCGATTTCTTTGGCTTTGAGTGCGCGTCGCATCGCGTTGGCGCACATCAATTCTTGGTTACTTGTAGTCAGACGCACGCTCACACCACTGCGCTGATTAATTTTTGTACTTGCGCGCGCCAAGTGGCTAATTGTTGCGATAATTTCTTCCATAAAATTTGGAATTCGCACCTTGACGTTACCCACGCTTGCATTGCGTGACTCTTGACGCACAACTGCGATTTCGGTATCAATTTCTAACGGATAGTGGGTGCGAATCTGGCTACCAAAACGATCTTTAAGCGGCGTGATGATGCGACCACGATTGGTGTAGTCGTCTGGGTTCGCCGATGCGACGAGCAAAATGTCGAGTGGTAAGCGAATTTTGTAACCACGGATCTGAATGTCCCGCTCTTCAAGCACGTTCAACAAACCAACTTGAATTCTCTCTGACAGGTCTGGCAGTTCGTTGATCGCGAAAATTCCGCGATTGCATCTTGGCACCAGTCCGTAATGCAGAGTCAGTTCGTCGCTCAAGTAGCGACCCTCAGCAACTTTGATCGGGTCAACTTCACCAATTAGATCGGCAATCGAGGTATCTGGTGTCGCTAGTTTTTCGCCATATCGCGCCGAGCGATGCACCCATTCAATTGGTGTCGCTTCTCCGTTGGCCGCCAAAAGTTCACGGGCTTGACGCGAAACTGGCGCATAAGGATCGTCGTTGATTTCACTACCGGCAATTATCGGCATCCACTCATCCAAGAGATCAATCAGCGAGCGAATGATTCGTGTTTTCGCCTGACCGCGTTCGCCCAAAAAAACTATGTCGTGACCAGCCAGCAAAGCGTTTTCAACCTGCGGCATTACAGTTTCTTCAAATCCAAGCACTCCAGAAAAAAGTTCTTGCCCGGCTGTGATTCGCGCAACGGTGTTGATGCGAATTTCTTCTTTGACGCTTCGCGACACCCAGCCTGACTGCTTTAGTTCAGCCAAAGTTTTTGCAAGATTTGCGGGAGTTTTTGAAACGACCATAAGACCGAGATTAGTTGCAGATTACTCGAATCGACTATTTGGAATTTTTACTAGTTGAGGCCTTCGATTCAGTTACCGTCTTTTTTGGCGCACCAGGCTTGCCCTTCGCCGAATTTTTCTTTGGCGGAGTTGTCGCATCTTTTGTGGCTGCTGTCGCGTTTGTCACAACCGTCGACTTTTCAGAGACCAAAATTTTACCATCTTGCTCAACAACTACGACTTGATAAGAGTTTTTGCCAGCCGGGTTGTCGGCAACTTTAAGGGCGGCAGCGGCCGCAGCCGGCACACTGCTGACCAAGATGCCATTGCGATAAATATTTACAGTCGCGCCAGGCTTCGCCGCAACCTTGAAAGTAACTGCGCCAGCAATTGCTCGCGTGGTTGTAACAACTCGGGGCGAATTGGTCGGGATTGGAGGCAGTGGCTGGCCCAGCGTTGGTTGTCGAACGCCATTGTTGTTTGAGTTGCCAGAATCATTCGGAGGCAATGTTGCTGGAGGTGTTGGGTTTACCGGCACATTTGTTGGTGGAACTGAATTCGGGGGCACAGTTGTCGGAGGCACAGTCGTAGTCGGCGCAGATCCACCACCGCCACCACCGCCACCACCGCCGCCACCGCCACTCGACGGCGGAGTGATAACTGGCGAAGTGGTGTCTGGTGAGCTGATGACTTGTGCAGGTGGTGTCGAACTGAGCAGTGAATAAACAAGTTTGTTTGGCGAGCCGGCGATGTCGGAAATTAAGTCAGATGTCGCCGTGGATGTAATCCATGTTGTGACACGACTGACAGAAAGCGAACTGTCTGCACTCAGTGCCAAGGCGGCGATGCCCGCGACATGCGGCGATGCCATTGATGTACCAGAAATCGTGTTTGTTGCAGTGTTTGATGTGTACCACGCCGAGGTGATGTTTGATCCAGGGGCGAAAATATCGACGCATGAACCGAAGTTTGAATAGCTTGCTCGTGCATCTATGGATGTCGTGGCAGCCACAGTGATCGCCGAAACTTCCGCCGCCGGCGAATAATTGCAGGCATTTGCATTTGAGTTGCCTGCAGCAACGACAAAGACGATGCCATCGGCAACACCTCGAGCAACTGCGAGATCAAGTGCCGCTGATCTTGTTCCACCCAAACTCACATTGGCCACTGCTGGCACACCAGCATTATGATGCGCGATAACCCAATCAATGCCGGCTATCACACCAGAAGTTGAACCAGAACCTGAACAATCAAGAACTCGCACCGGCACCACAGTTGCGGCTGGCGCAACACCATAATTTGAACCTGCGACGGTGCCCGCAACATGCGTGCCGTGACCCTGGCAATCTTGTGAGCCACGACCATCGGCAATTGAACTGAACCCAGAAACAACGCGACTACCAAACTCGCTGTGAGTCGAGAGCACTCCAGTATCAATGATGTATGCGCTCACGCCTGCACCAGAAAAATTGCTGATATATCGAGAGTTAAGCGGCAAGTTTCGCTGATCAACTCGGTCGAGACCCCATGACAAGGCCGCGACACCGGCATCACTATCAACCGAAGGTACAACCGCGTCAGATGCGCTCGATGGCAACGAGATGCCGACCGCGTTTGTCGCCGTAACTGTAAATGTATAACTCACACCATTTGTCAAACCACGCACAATGCACGAAAGAGCACCCGTTGTTGAACATGACTTGCTGCCAGGACCAGCTGTGACTGTATATCCGGTGATTGCAGAATTACCGTCACTTACAGGTGGCAGCCAGTTGACAGTGGCGATCGCATTGCCGGCACCTGCTCGCACACTTCGTGGTGCGTCTGGTATTTGCGGTATTGGTGCTGGGGTGAATGTCCAGTTGAAACGCGTCGCACCTTTTTTGCCACTATAACCATCAACCGCGGCAAAATATGTAGTGCCCGCATTTACTGCGATTGAAACACGACTCCATAAACCGGTTTCGCCTGGTGCATCATCATTGACTGCGAGGGTTGTCAAGGCGTTGACGCTGGCGCCCGTATACGCGCCAAGAATCGTGTCGAAGTCACTGCCGCTCGTAGTCAGCACGAGAGTGCCGCCCTCGGTAGCGACCCACTTGTACCAAATCGATGCAGCAGGCGCATAACCACCATGATTTGGCTCGCCTGTTTCGCGACTTGCTGTCAGCGTCGAACTCGTCAAATAGCCAGATGAGTTTGTAACTGCAAGCGCGCCCGAAAACGGATCGTTAGCCAACGCGCCGATCGTCGTAACAGGTGAACTTTGTGTTGACCATGCACCAGCGCCAATTTCGTTGATCGCTGCAACTCTGAAAATGTGACTGACCCCAGCAGTCAACGAGCGAATAACCGAAAATGTCGACGCGCTGACGCCATCTGTGAGCGTTGTCCACGAGACACCCGAGTTTGTCGAATATTGGATTGTGTAGTCACTGATTGGTGCGCCACCGTCAGTTGTGGGTTCTTCCCAATCCAGATCGAGTTGCCCTGTGCGCGCGGTCGCGACGACAGTTCTTGGCGCACTCGGCATGACTGGCGTCCATGGTGTGTAGGCCTCAGACGGTTCTGAAGGTTCGCCGGTACCGATTGCATTTTTTGCGCGCACCCTGAAAATATGTGGCACGCCATCAGTCAGAGGGCTGACGGTGCGGGCGACATTTGCGCACACACAGCCAACGACACCGGTGTTGCCGTCCCATGTTGTCCAAGTTGTGCCATTGTTTGTCGAATATTCGATTATGTAATTGGTGAGTTCTGAGCCGCCGTTAAATGTTGGTGCTCCCCATTGGATTGCAACTCTGCGCGGTCCAATCGAAACATCGTTGACACAACACGGTGCAGATGGAATGCCCGGTGAAACAGCAGATGGCGAAGCCGAAGGCAGACCGGTACCAGAAATATTGACTGCGCTGACTCTGAAGATATACGAGGTGCCGTTAATCAAACTTGTGACGATTGCCGAACGAATAGTGCTGGTGGGGTCAGCAAATATCGACCAAGTGGTGCCCGAATTCGAGGAGTATTCAACGACATAATCACTGATTGAACTGCCACCGTTTGAAGTTGGTATCACCCAACTCAGAGAAATCTGGTTGAGTTCAATGTTCGTGACTGTTAGTTCGAGCGGAATGCTGGGCACAACAATCGCCCATGGCGCGCCAGACGCAACCCCAGAAGGCTGACCAGTGCCGATGCTGTTGATTGCTTTTACCCTGAAAAAATAACTTGTGCCGTTTGTGAGACCTGTAACCGTGGCGGTGGTCGAAGCTGAAACGCCGTCATCAAAAACCAAATAGCCAGCGCTGATGTCAGTCGTGTATTCAATCAAATAGTCGGTAATCGCCGACCCGCCATTTAGTGTTGGGGCTGACCAGGATAAACGCACACTTTGATTGAGCGCGGTCGGGCGCAACGAAGTCGGTTCACCCGGAATGCCCGGGGTTGTCGTTACGACATTCGATGCGTCGCTGGCGCCTGCACTGCTAACTGCTTTAACCCTGAACGAATAGCTTGTCGCATTTGTTAGGCCGGTCACTGTCGCGCTCGTTGTGGTTGAAGTACCGTCGCTGAAAGTTGACCAAGTTGAACCAGAATTTGCCGAGTATTCGACAAGATAGTCGGTGACACTGCTGCCGTTGTCGGTTGTCGGCGCAAGCCAAGAAAGAGCAGCACTCGCGTTGCCGGCGACGACAGCAAGGTCGCGCGGGGTGCTCGGTGCAATCGGTGTTGGTGCCAGCCACGCAGATTTTGTAAATAGAAAAAGATTTACCGACCCAACACCAGGTGATGTCACGATATCTGGTGTCGCATATGTCAACAATTTTGCAGTAACTGCTGCCGGCGTCATAGTCGGATCTGCCTCGAGCAACAAAGCCGCCGCACCCGCGACATGCGGCGCCGCCATAGATGTGCCCGACAAACTTCGCAGGGTCGTCGACGAAGTGAAATAAGCTGAAGTGATACTCGAACCTGGCGCAAAAATATCGAGACACGAACCATAATTTGAATAACTCGCGCGCTCGTCAGCCGATGTAGTCGCACCCACTGTTATCGCCGTTGGTGCCGAGGCCGGCGAATAATTGCAGGCCAAACGTTTGTTATTGCCGGCAGCCACGACCATCGTGATGCCGTCAACAACTGCGTTTGCAATTGCCGTGTTGAGTGAAATCGAAACAGAGCCACCAAGACTCAAGTTGGCAACTGCGGGCAGGCCGGCCGCATGATCGGTGATCGCCCAGTTGACACCCGCAATGACATTTGACATGAAGCCACTGCCGCGACAATTGAGAACACGAATCGGAACCAAACGGACCGACTTGGCAACACCAGTTGTTGAGCCACCAATTGTGCCGGCGACATGTGTGCCGTGACCGTTGCAGTCTGTTGAGCCATATCCGTCAGCAACGGCACCGTAACCCGAAGCAACTCGACCAGAAAATTCGACATGGTCAGCACGAATACCTGTATCGATGACATAAGCGGTCACACCAGCCCCACCAAAGTTGTAGGTGTACATCGCGTTCAAGGTTCGTTCACGTTGGTCGACGCGATCCAAGCCCCAAGATGGCGGGTTGGCCTGGTCACCTTCGATCTCGATGATTTGATTCGGTTCAATACTTTGAACACGAGGATCTTTGCTAAGGCGCGCAGATTGAGATTCACTTAACAGCGCGACATATCCGTTGATTGCCTGGGTAAATGCTTGGATTGCTTCGCCACCCAGAGCGTTTTCGGCGGCAACGAACGCCTGCACATCAACATCTGGTCGCAACATCACGATTGAGGTGCCCTCAAGCGGGTCTTGCGAACTTTGCGACCCTGAACTTGGGGCAACAGTTGTGCTCGTCGTGCTGGTAGTCGAAGTTGTAGAACTCGTCGAAGTTGTAGAACTCGTCGAAGTTGTAGAACTCGTCGAACTCGTCGTCGAGACGTCGTCGAGACGAATAACGCGATCGAGTTCGACAATTAAAACATCACGGTCGGCTTTGAGTCGACGAACATCGGCGGCGTCAAGTTCGGCGACGAAGCCGTTCGCCGATCCGTCGTAAACATCACTGATCGAGTTGCCGAGTCGAGCCTCTTTGGCAATTTTTGTTTGCAGGTCCGCATTGCTCGACAACATCACGATGTAGTCACCCGTTGGCGCATCGGCGCCAGCAACTGGTGTTGGCAGAAATTGCACACCCAAGGCGCAAATTAACCCAATCGCAAACCAAGATCGCCGCTGCGAATGTCTGGTTTTGGCTTGGTTCATCTTTATTTAACCTACCCAAGCTGTGTGGTACTCAACTTTGAGCAAGCATGCTCAGATCAAAATAAACCCTAAAGTTGACTAAATCACTCGGGATTCAGATATCGTTGTCCGCAAGCGACTAGCGAAATACAAACCCCCAAAAACACCAACTTCTAGGAGTAACAATATGTCCATTCGGCTTGGCGACACTGCCCCCGACTTCGTAGCCGAAACAACTCAAGGCACGGTCAACTTTCACGAGTGGCTCGGCGACTCGTGGGGTGTGCTTTTCAGTCATCCAAAAGACTTCACACCGGTTTGCACAACCGAATTGGGTTATGTCGCAAAAATTAAACCAGAGTTTGACAAACGCAATGTCAAAGTCATCGGTCTCTCGGTTGACTCAGTCGAGTCGCACAACAAATGGGAAGCCGACATTGCCGAAACGCAAGGCACGCCCGTTAATTTTCCGATGATTGGTGACCACGACCGCAAAGTCAGCGATCTCTACAACATGATTCATCCAAACGCCAACGACACACTCACCGTGCGCAGCGTTTTTGTTGTCGGACCGGACAAAAAAGTAAAACTGTCGATCACCTACCCAGCATCAACTGGTCGCAACTTTGACGAAATTTTGCGTGTGATCGACTCACTGCAATTGACTGCCAAACATAAAGTTGCAACACCAGCCAACTGGCAGAATGGCCAAGACGTGATCATCGGTGGCGCAGTTTCTGACGAGGATGCAAAAAAATTATTTCCACAAGGTTGGAAGACGATTAAGAATTACCTAAGAATTCTTCCGCAGCCAAGATAAAGGTCCTCACCTCGGCATAGAATCATCAGCCGTGAGTCAGACAACTCAAAAGATCGACCCACCAAACATAGCGGCGCGCGCTGATTCGGCGTCAAAAATTTATGGCAATGGCGAGAGCGAAGTTCGCGCCTTAGACAACGTCAGCGTCAGTTTTGAGCGTGGCAAATTCAGCGCGATCATGGGGCCAAGTGGCTCGGGTAAGTCAACTCTGATGCACTGCATCGCCGGATTGGATTCGCTTACCAAAGGCAAAGTATTTATCGGTGAGACTGACTTATCTGGATTGAGCGACAAAGAAATCACGAAACTGCGTCGCGAAAAAGTCGGTTTTGTATTTCAGAGTTTCAACTTGATACCGACACTGAATGCCCACGAGAACATCACCTTGCCACTTTCACTTGGCAAGTCGAAAGGCGACAAAGACTGGATTCAACAAGTCATCGACACGATCTCGCTCAACGATCGACTCGACCATCGACCGAGCGAACTTTCTGGTGGTCAACAACAAAGAGTCGCAGTGGCTCGCGCACTCGCAACACGACCTGAAATTATTTTTGCCGACGAGCCAACCGGCAACCTTGACTCAAAATCGGGTGGCGACATTCTTAAATTTATGCGCCGTGCTGTAACTGACTTGAAACAAACCATCGTCATGGTCACTCACGACGCCGTGTCGGCCAGTTATGCCGACCGAATTGTGTTTCTCAGCGACGGCCATGTCGCTGGCGAGATGACTAACCCGACACCCGAAAAGGTTCTCGACTACCTAAAACACTTGGGCGAATAAACACTTAAATGTTTCGACTTTCGCTCAAGATGACCCTTTCCCGCAGGGGGCGCTTGTTGCTCACTTCTCTGGCGATCATTCTCGGCACTTCGTTTTTGTCGGGTACGACCATTTTTTCAGACACGATCAACAGCACTTTTGATCGACTGTTCACAGATGTTTTTCGCGATGTCGATGCATATGTTCGATCAACCGACTCGGTCGACACTGGCTTTGGCGACCAGCGCGCACCTTCGCCAATTAGTGCGCTTGAAACAATTTTTGGCGTTGAGGGTGTAAGTGCAGCCGTCGGCGATATGCAAAGTTACGCCCGAGTCATCAACAAAGACGGCAAACCACTCGGCGAAGATCAAGGCCCACCAACATTCGGTGGCATCGCCTCAGAAAGTAGCGCGGGCTTATGGAGCGTCGAAGACGGTCGCTTACCAGTTGGCCCAGAAGAAATGATGCTCGACCGCGAAACGGCGGAAAAAGGCAAGTTTGAAATTGGAGACTCAGTGCGAGTAAACGCTCTGTCGGGCACGCGCGAGTTCACGCTGGTCGGCATCGCCAACTACGGTGATGTCTCTTCGCCGGGTGGCGCAACATTTGCATTGTTCGATCAACCCACGGCTTCAGAGTTTTTGCTCAAGCCTGGATTTGTCGACGCGTTCTTGATTAAAGGCGACGGCACGCTCAGCGACGAAGAATTGGCTGAGGCAATCGACGCGGCGTTGCCAGCAGATGCGAAACTCGAAACACTCACCGGAGCAGAAATCACCGAAGAAACGACCAGTCAAATAAAAATAGTTCTCGGCTTTTTCACGGCGTTTCTCACGGCGTTTTCATTTATCGCGCTTGGCATCGGCTGCTTCGTCATCTACAACGTCTTTTCGATCACCGCCGCACAACGCCAACGGGAAAGTGCGTTGCTGCGCGCAATCGGCGCGAGTCGTCGCCAAGTTACAGTTTCGCTGCTGGTCGAAGCACTGATCGTTGGTCTGATCGGTTCTGTAATCGGCTTCATCACTGGCATCGGTCTTTCTCAAGCACTAAGTGCTCTGCTTAACGCAATCGGCCTCGAAATTCCGACAAAAGGTTTAACTATCAATACAGATGCAATTGTTCAAACCGTTTCAATCGGCACTCTGATCACGATTCTTTCGGCAATTTTGCCGGCGCTTCGCTCGGGTCGGGTGCCCCCATTGGCGGCGTTTCAAGATGCTGCACTGGACACGGTTCAAAAACTCACTCGACGAGTGGCAATCGGCCTCGTGCTGATCATCGCCGGCGCAGTTGCACTTATCGCCTCGATCAACGGTGCCAGCGTCACCATTTTGGGTCTTGGCGTGCTTGGTGTGTTCGCCGGTGTATTGGTGCTCGGCCCGGCACTTTCAAAACCAATTGCGATGTTGCTCGGCAAACCAGTTGCAATGTTGCGGGGCGTAACCGGCGCGATGTCTCAACAAAATGCCGCGCGTAACCCAAAGCGCACCGCCCGTACGGCGGCGCCAGTTCTAATCGGTGTCGCCCTGGTCACCGCCTTCACCGCACTTGCTGCCAGTGTCAAAAATGAAATTCGCGAAACAATCGGTAGTTCATTTCGCGGCGACTACGCGCTCAGCGTCAACAGTCGTGGCTTTGGTGGCATACCAGTCAGCGTGACGGATCAAATCGATCAACTAAATGAAGTTGATCAAGCGACAGGTGTTGGTTTCATCGCCGCCAAAGTCGGTGATGAGTCACCGTTTGTCTTGGTATTCAACCCCAAGACCTCCAAAGATTTGTACGACTTAGAAATGCTGAGTGGCAAGCAAAGTGATCTGAAAAAAACTGAAATTTTGGTCGAAGCCGACAAAGCAGATGAGAAAAACCTCAAAGTCGGTTCGAGTTTGCAAGTCACTCTCGTTGACGGTCGGTCAATATTGATGACAGTTGCCGGCACATTTAAAGATGCGTACGGCAACTATGCATTCAGCCGCGAATTATTCGAAGACTCGACGAGTCCCCTATTTGACAGTTTTGTATACATCAAAGTCGCCGAAGGTGTCAATGACGAAAGTGCGCGAACTGCAATCTCGGCAATTAGTTCAGATCTCGGTATTGGCACGCTTGAAAGCCGCGACGAATATATTGACACGCAAGCGGCACAGGTCGACCAGTTTCTGGCGCTGATTTATGGCTTGTTGTTCTTGTCGGTGATCATCGCCATCGTCGGCATCATCATCACGCTGTTGTTGTCTGTTTTTGAACGCAAACGTGAGATTGGTTTGTTGCGCGCAGTCGGCATGACTCGCTCGCAAGTTCGCACCATGGTGCGTTGGGAGAGCGTGATTACGTCGCTATTCGGCGCGGTAACGGGCGTGGTACTCGGCATTTTGACCGGCATCGTGATCGTTGTTTCGCTCAACGAATCAGGTTTCAGCGCATTCACATTGCCGATTGTCAACACTCTCTACATCTTGCTTGGCGCCTTTGTAATCGGCGTAATTGCTGCTGTGTTTCCTGCGTGGCGTGCGACCCGTACCGAAATTATCTCGGCAATCGCCTCAGCCTGATTTTCGCGCGCGCTCTAATTCTGAAAGATAGATAAATTCTGCTGGATGCACACCCGGCGGGGTGTCATGCTCTGTCACATAGCGACTCGCACTTGTGCCTGCGTGGCGAGTCTGACAGTCGGCACACCAGTAAAGAACCCGATTGGCTTCACCGTGATGTGTCACGCGCACTTGACCGGTGCATCGCTGACAATTTTTGCCATGTCGACCATAAACAGCAAGCGTGCGATCTTGGGTTGCATGTTGAGATTGCAACAGCTCGCCCGCGATCGAAACAAGTTCACGACACTCGTCACGATTAAGCGAACTAACTTTGGCCCACGGATGTAGTTCGCAGGTCCATAACAATTCACAGCGAAACACATTGCCGATACCACGCATCACCCGTTGATCCAACAAAACTTCAGCGATCGTCGCATCGGCCTGTTGATAATCGATCATCAAATCGACACATAGTTCTAGGTCGGTTCGTGGATCTGACAAATCTGGGCCGTGTCGGCCCAGCAATGGGTGACGCCGCGGATCAAAATCGTGGTGCGTCTCAATCTCCGCAGCACCAAAACACGCGGCGATGCAACCTTCAACTTGAATCACAACTTTTGCGAGACTATGGTTTTTTTTCTGCCAATCGGCGATGCGAAAAATTTGCCAAGAGCCGCGAATTTGCAGTTTTGTTCGCAGCACGACTCCGTCATCCCAAATGATTTCAATTTCGCGCCCGATGGCACGAACTTCTTCGATCACACTGCCAATCTTTGGGCTGAGCACAACATCTTCTGCGACAGTCACCGAAGTCATATCTTTGCCGATCAGCGCGACGCGTAATGAGGCCGCTTGTCGTTGAGTCGCATTAAAAATTGCGAGCATCACGGCAAAACACCCACTGAAGCAAGCGCGAGGCGCACGAGACGATCGTGACCGCCTGTCATTTCGAGTCGCATTTCCGCGCTAATCGCTTGCAAAGGTGTATACCAACCGAGATCAAGTGCTTGTTGCGAGGGTTGACAGTCGCCTGAAACAGGCACGACAAACGCGAGACTCACTGCATGATGTCGCGGATCATGAAAGCCGCTGATATCTGGATCCGTGAAATATTCGACGATCGTGAATGGCGCAGGCTCCGGCGGAATTTTTGGGAGAGCCATCGGTCCCAAATCTTTTTCAATATGACGCAACAGCGCTTCACGAATTCGTTCGTTGAGCAAAACGCGACCCGAGACAACTGTGCGCGAAATCGAACCGTCAGGGGCTTGTCGCAAAAGCATGCCGACATGAGTGACGACGCCTAGTTCGTTGACCCGCACGGGAACCGCATCTACATATACGAGTGGCACTTGACCGCGCACTTGTTCAAGCTGGTTGTTATCTAACCAGTTCGTTCTAGTGTCGGTAATCTCGCTCAATTTGTTGCTCCAAAAACTTTTAGTTAGCAAACATTGTCTCAGATGCGCCGAAGAATTCGTGGCATCATCAACTAGCGAGGGGTTGCTACCAGTTTCCGGCTACGTATTTCGTTTCGAGAAACGCCAAAAGACCGTCATGAGCACCTTCGCGACCAAGCCCAGATTGCTTAACGCCACCAAATGGTGCAGCGGGGTCAGAAACGAGCCCGCGGTTCAAGCCGACCATTCCAGACTCAAGCCCCTCAGAAACTCGCATGCCCCGACCCAGATCGCGCGTAAAAACATATGCAACGAGACCGTGTTCGACATTGTTGGCATGCGCCAAAATGTCGTCGCTGTCACTAAATCGCACCAACGGTGCAACCGGCCCGAATATTTCGGTTCGCAAAATTGGTGCGTCAAACGAAACATCTGTGAGCACTGTCGGAAAGTAACCAAAAGAGCCATCGGTTGCAGCGTTGCCACCACAAGCAACTTTGGCACCAAAACTTTTTGCCTCGTCGACCAACTTGGCAACCTGTTGCTGTTGCGATTTTGACACCAGCGGACCAACAGTTGTCTTTGCGTCGAGTCCGTCACCCAAAACGAGCGCGCTCATACGCGCGGTGAGACCGTCGGCGAATGCGTCATAGATTTTTTCGTGCACAAAAAATCTGTTGGCCGCCGTGCAAGCAGCGCCACCGTTTCGCATCTTGGCCAACATCGCGCCGTCGATTGCGACTGCAAGATCGGCGTCTTCAAAAACTATGAACGGTGCGTTGCCGCCAAGTTCCATGGTGCAGTTGATAACTTTTTCTGCGGCTTGCACCAACAACAACGAACCTACAGGCGTTGAACCGGTGAACGAAAGTTTGCGCACGCGATCTGACTTCAACATTGCGCTCACTGCAGGTCCTGACGGGCTCGGCACAACAACATTGATCACGCCATCTGGCACGCCCGCGCGTTGCATGATTTCTGCGATCGCCAACGCAGTCAATGGCGTTTCACTGGCGGGCTTCAAGACGACCGTGCAACCAGCCGCCAGGGCCGGCCCGATTTTGCGGGTCGCCATCGCCGCCGGAAAATTCCATGGGGTCGCCAACAACGCGACACCAACAGGTTGCCGTGAAACCATCAACCAGTTTGCGCCACCCGGTGCTCGTCGATAGTCGCCGTCGATCCGCACGGCTTCTTCGCTGAACCAACGAAAGAATTCAGCAGCATATGCAACTTCGGCGCGGGCATCGCTCAACACTTTGCCGTTTTCAAGGGTGATCAATCGCGCCAACGATTCTTGTTCGGCGATCATAATCTCAAAACTTTTGCGCAAAATTTCGGCACGCACTCGTGGTGCGGTCGACTTCCACGAATTAAATGTGTTTTGCGCCGCGTCGACAGCCGACAGACAATCATCTGGTGATGCGCTTGAAACTTGAGCCAGCGTCGAACCATCAACAGGGTTTGTAACTGCAACCTTTGACTTGTGGGCGACCCATTTACCTGCGATCAACGAATCGACTGGTTGCGTGTTGCTTATTTTTTGCATACTGGTTTTCATATTGATCAGTCTTACGCAACTGCACCACGATCGAGAAACGCTAGATTTATTGGGTGAATAAACAGCGAATTGTGATGACGCTTATGTTCGCTATTGGTTCATCATCTTGCCTATATGGCGTGATGTTCACGATGCTTGACGATTATCGAAACAACTTTGGCATCGCCGAATCAGCGCTCGGGTTCATCGTGGGCATTGGTTTTTTTACTTCGTTTCTCGGACAAGTCAGCATCGCCCCACTCGCCGATCGCGGTCAGGCTCAACGATTAATTATCTTCGGCCTGGGTCTCGAAGTCGTCGGTTGCATTGGCATGGCGTTTGGTGAAACATTTTTGATTCTCCTCGTGTCACGAATCATCATGGGCTTTGGTGCGGGCGCTGCCCTGCCTGCGCTGCGTCGCGTAATCATCGTCGCTGATCCTGAAAACTTTGGTCGCAACCTGGGTCGTATTTTGTCTTTTGAAGTTGCCGGTTTTGCCGCTGGACCGGTTTTCTCGGTTTTGTTGACGATACCTTTTGGTATTCCTGGCCCGTTTATATTTCTCGCCGCCACAATCTTTTTGTTCGTGCTCGTCATTAGTCGCATCGCTGTGCCTGAAACCGCAAAAGAAAATCAACCAACTGAAAGATTCGCGATTGACTTGCTGAAAAATCGTGCCATCACTTCGGGCATTTTGATCGGCGTCTCACTGTTCTTCATGATCGGAGTCTTCGATTCGTTGTGGGTGTTGATGATGGACGACCTCGACGCTGCCCAGTGGATGGCCAACGTCGGAGTATCAGTCTTTGTGTTGCCACTTATTCTGCTCGGGCCATTCGGCGGCAGATTCGTTCAACGCATCGGGCCATACCGTGCCGGTGGTTTCGGAATGATTCTCGGCGCACTGTTTATGGCTGGTTACGGCTTGATGCCAACACCGGCATTGATGATGATTGTGTTTTTCTTTCACTCATTGAACGATGGTTTCTTCGTCACTGGAGCGGGTGTCGCCGTTGGCACGAGTGCACCACTAGAAAGACAAGCGGGTGCCCAAGGTCTGCTCGGCGGAATGGAAACTCTGGCTGGTGGCGTGGCTGCAAGTTTCGCTGGTCTCGCCTACGAACAGTTTGGTCGTGCAACAACCTTTATCGGTACTGGTGCAATCATGCTCGTGTTAATTTTGGCTAGCCGTATTTTGGCGGGCGACAATTGGTCGGTGCGCAATGTCGTGCCCAAATCGGCAGTGGCTTTAGACATCGTTTCGTAATACTGTTGATCAGCGATGGGAAAACGTGACGGCGACGGATGGGTCGATTGTGACTGCGGCTTTCGCCATTGGGGTCGATTTGGCGCAGCGGGCTTGCTGATATTGCGTCGCGATACACCGGAGCCACAGGTTTTATTGCAACTTCGCGCCGAATGGACACATGGCGGCGGCACATGGGCGCTGCCAGGCGGCGCAAAAGATTCGCACGAAGATTCTGTGAGTGCCGCGCTGCGCGAAGCGCACGAAGAAATGGGTATCGATATCGACGCGCTAACCGTCAAACACGTTTTTTCGGATAACCACGGCCCGTGGAGCTACGACACGGTCATCGCCCATGCGCTGAGCGATGCAGGTGCCCACATCGCCAACCCTGAGTCGACTGCGACAAAATGGTCGGCGATTGAAGAAGTTGAAACACTCAACTTGCACCCAGGATTAAAACAATCTTGGATTGCGCTAAAACCGCTGACTATTAGTTCGCTTGAAAACTAATTATTGCAGCGCCTTGGCGTAAAGTTCGTGCACTTCACCACGAGTCGGATATCGCGGAGTATTCAAGATAATCAGGTCCCGCAACGCGTCTTGCGTGAGGGCCGCAATGTTGTCGCTCGTCGCGCCGAGTTCGCTGAGCTTCTTGTTGGTGCCGACGGTTTTAGAAAGTTTTTCAACTGCCGCGATCGCCGCGTCTGGGTCGATTTCACTGCCTAAAGCCTGGCCCACATTGGCATAACGCTCGGCGACAACATCACGATTAAAGCGCATCACATGCGGCAACATCGTGGCCAATGTCTGACCATGCGCTTGATGTAATTGACCTGAAATCGGGTGACCAGTTGCATGCACCAAACCAAGCAACGGCCCACTTGAAAACGCACGCCCAGCCAAATGTGAAGCGAGTTGCATCTGGGCCCGCGCCTCAAGATCTGCACCGTTTGTAACCGCGGTTGGCAGATATTTTGCAACTAGTCGAATCGCGTGTAGCGCGAGTGCATCCGCATATGGGTTTGACTGAACTGATGTGTACGCCTCGATTGCGTGAGTCAAAACATCCATGCCGCAGGCCGCGGTGCCTTTGGCTGGCATGCCAACCGTCAAAGTCGGGTCGAGCAAAATCGTGCGTGGACGAACTGACGGATTGCTGAAAGTAAGTTTTCGATGATTCGCAGGATTCGTCATCGTGTCGGTGATCAATCCACCACCATTTGTTTCAGATGCTGTGCCAGAAGTGGTCGGTATCGCAATTGTTGGCAAGCCAGGTTTTGACGCACTGGCTTTCGGCGCAAGCGTTGAAAAATCAATTCGATCGTTGGCATCTAAATCTGGGGCAAATGCCAAGCCCACATGATTTACACCGTTTGGTGCGGCGAGCGCAATGTATTTACCGCAGTCCATGACCGAGCCGCCACCGACCAATACGACAACAGTGCCATCCAGACCAAACTTATTGATCGCTGCAACACCAGCAGCGACGTTGACATCTGTCGGGTTCGGCGATACCTGATCAAACACCTGCCACTTCATGCCTGCAGTTGTCAAGGCATCTGTTATCGGTTTGACAATACCGGCACCACTGACGCCAGCATCGGTGATGATAAATGCGCGAGTGCCGTGCGGCGAAACATATTGGGCGAGCGTTGCGGCGACATTTGGTCCCGAAACTGTGCTTGACATCGGCTCAAGACCGAAAGTGCTCACTGCTGGATCCATAATTCATATCCCCCTTGATCTATTTTTTATTTGAGTTTTGAGAACTACCCTCATGTCGCGAAATTTCGGCACGACCAACCACGTGCCAGTGCACTTCATCGGGGCCATCTGCCAATCGCAAAGTTCGCTGACCTGCGTACATTCGTGCCAACGGTGTCCATTGAGAAATGCCCGCACCACCAAAAATCTGCATCGCTTCGTCAATAATTTTGCAAACTCGCTCAGGCACCATTGCTTTGACGGCGCTCACCCAAACTCTGGCCTCGGCGTTGCCCATCGTGTCCATCGCGCGTGCAGCACGCAACACCATTAATCGCATCGCTTCAATTTCGATACGTGCTTTACCGATTACTTCGGTGTTTTTGCCAAGACGCGCAATTGGTTTACCAAACGCCTCACGACTCAAACCGCGATTCACCATCAATTCAAGTGCGCGTTCGGCTGCACCGATCGATCGCATGCAGTGATGTATTCGTCCAGGTCCGAGACGCACCTGTGAAATTTCGAAACCCCGACCTTCGCCCAGCAAAATATTCGATTTCGGCACGCGCACATTATTGAATCGCAGATGCATGTGACCATGCGGTGCATCGTCTTCGCCGAATACATGCATCGCACCAAGAATCTCGACGCCTTTTGTGTCCATCGGAACGAGAATTTGCGAATGTCGACCGTGGGGCGGGCCATCAGGATTGGTCTGCAACATACAAATCAGAACTTTGCAACGTGGATCTCCCGCGCCGGAGATATAAAACTTCTCGCCGTTGATCAGCCATTCGTCACCGTCAAGAACGGCAGCACACTTGAGATTTTTTGCATCACTCGAAGCAACGTCTGGTTCGGTCATCGCATATGCCGAACGAATTTCGCCATTGAGTAGTGGCTCGAGCCATCTTTTCTTTTGCTCTGGCGTACCAACGCGCTCGAGCACTTCCATGTTGCCCGTGTCCGGTGCGCTGCAATTCAAGCATTCAGATGCGATCGGATTTTTGCCAAGTTCGGCGGCGATGTATGCATAGTCAAGATTCGATAAACCCTGACCGGTTTCAGAATTCGGCAAAAAAAAGTTCCACAAGCCATTGGCCTTCGCTTTGGCTTTGATCGAGTCGAGCAACTCAAGTTGACCTTTGCCGTATTGCCATCGATCGGGTCGACCCTCACCAAGTTTGAAATATTCTTCTGTTACCGGATCGATTTCGTTTTTGATGAACGCAACAACGGCTTCATAGAGCGGTACTGCACCTGGCGACATCGCCAAATTCATCGAATCGTCGGTTGTGATTCCCGAGTGCATTCGAGGTGCTGCCATAGCCCCACGCTACTAGTGCGACCAGTCACGATGAAAGGCGTGGCATACAAAATCTCTATAGTTGTGCTGATGAAGGACTTATTTTCACTCAAGAATCGTGTCGCAATTGTTACTGGCGGGTCACGTGGCATCGGCGCAATGATCGTGCAGGGTTTCTTGGAACACGGTTGCTCGCGCGTCTATATCACCGCGCGAAAAGCGGCCCAGTGCGACGCCGCGGCCAAAGAACTCTCACAATTTGGCGAATGCATTTCGATACCAAGTGATCTTTCAACTCAAGCTGGAGTGACAACTTTCGCCTCCGAAATCGCCAAGCGCGAACCTGCGATCGACATTTTGGTGAACAACGCAGGCGCCGCATGGATGGCCGAATTTGATTCGTTTCCAGAATCTGGCTGGGATAAGACAGTCGACCTGAACATGAAGACACCGTTTTTTTTGACCCAGGCGCTCGCACCGCAGTTACGAGCCGCGGCGGCAAAAAATAAACACCTCACCAAAGTCATAAATATCGCCTCAATCGACGGTGTCTCAATCAACGAATTGGAAACTTATCCGTATGCAGCGAGCAAGGCCGGATTAATTCACATGACCAAGCGCATGGCGTTGCGTTTGATTCAAGACGACATCGTCGTCACGGCGATCGCCCCTGGTGCGTTTGCCTCAGAGATGAACAAGATCGCTCGTGACCACGGCGAAATGGTCGCATCGCAAATACCGGCCAAGCGAGTTGGCACACCCGAAGACATGGCGGGTGCCGCGATCTATCTCGCGTCTCGTGCAGGTGATTATGTTGTCGGCTCGACGATCATCGTCGACGGCGGCGTGACCTACGCCAGGTAATTATTTTTTAGCTGGGTCGTAGTTCGACAAGAAGTTGCCGAGGCGACCGATTGCTTCGGTCAAGTCTTTGGCGTAAGGCAAAGTAACAATACGAAGATGATCCGGAGACGGCCAGTTGAAGCCTGTGCCCTGCACGACCAAAACATGTTCGGCGCGCAAAAAGTCGAGCACAAACTTTCGGTCATCCTTGATTGGGTAGACACTCGGATCAAGTTTCGGAAACACATAAAGCGCCCCCTTGGGTTTTACGCACGAAACACCCTTTATGTTTTCAAGCGCCGCTATTGCTGCGTCGCGTTGTTCGAGCAACCGACCACCGGGCAGAACCAAATCGCGAATACTCTGTCGACCACCGAGTGCGGTCTGTATCGCATGTTGTGCGGGCACATTTGCACACAGTCTCATATTTGTCAACATATTTATGCCTTCGATATAGCTTGTCGCGTGTTTGCGCGGGCCAGTCATCAGCATCCATGCGGCACGAAAGCCAGCAAGGCGATAGGCCTTCGACAAACCGTTGAAAGTCAGCGTGAAAACATCAGGGGCGATCGCCGCAAATGTGGTGTGCACCGCGTCGTCGTAAAGAATCTTGTCGTAAATCTCATCTGCCATCACGATCAACCCCCGTTCAGCGGCGAAATCTGCGATCTCACGCAAAATTTCGGGGCTGTACACGGCACCAGTCGGGTTGTTCGGGTTAATCACGACTATCGCTTTGGTGCGATCAGTCGTTTTGGTGCGAATATCTTCGATCATCGGCATCCAACCGTTTGCTTCGTCGCATAAATAGTGCACTGGTGTGCCACCCGAGAGACTTGTCGCGGCTGTCCACAACGGATAATCAGGTGCCGGAATCAAAACTTCGTCGCCTTCGTCGAGCAACGCGTTCAGCGCAATTTGAATTAACTCGCTTACTCCGTTGCCGAGCCAAACATCATCGACATCAGTTATGTCAATGCCGCGCTCTTGATAATTTTGCACAACCGCAGTTCGCGCGGACAAAATGCCTTGCGAATCTGAATATCCCTGTGAGGTTGGCAGATTGCGAACAACTTCGACCAAAACTTCGGGCGGCGTTTCGAAACCAAACGGCTGCGGGTTGCCGATATTCAGTTTGATGATTCGGTGACCCTGCGCCTCAAGTCTCTTAGCTTCTTCAAGCACAGGGCCACGAATGTCATACAAGACATTGGCCAACTTCTGTGACTGCAGAATTTCCATAACCGATCAGGCTACGCCCATAATTCTGTGTGATTCTCCCCATAAAATTACATATATAGAACCTTCAAAAATTGTGCTCTTTTATAAGTTCGCCATCCTCGCCGACCCCGAGGCGATTCGACTCTGGCAGCGCGCACTTTGCGAACGATTCAATCTCAATGGCCGAATCATTGTTTCGAAGCACGGCATCAACGGCACCGTCGGCGGATCAATGACGAACGTCAAGAAATATGTCCGAGCCACAAAGGGGTTCGCACCGTTTAAGGAAATCGACTTCAAGTGGTCAGAGGGTAATGGTGACGAGTTTCCGCGACTTGAAGTTCGCGTTCGTGACGAGATCGTGACTTTTGGCAGGCCAGAAGAGATTATTGTCGACGAAACCGGAATAGTTGGTGGTGGCGTGCATCTCAAACCAGTCGAAGTCGACCAACTTGTTGCCGAGCGCGGCGATGATGTGGTTTTCTTCGATGGTCGCAGCGCTCACGAGGCTCGCATCGGCAAATTTAAAAATGCCGTCGTAACTGATGCGAAAACAACGCCCGACTTCGTTGACGAACTAGAAAGCGGAAAATTCGACCACCTCAAAGGAAGACCAATCGTCACATATTGCACGGGTGGCATTCGATGCGAGGTTTTATCACTACTAATGAAGAACCGAGGCTTCAAAGAGGTTTATCAAATCGACGGTGGCATCGTGCGCTACGGCGAAGAGTTCGGCGACGATTCTTTGTGGGAAGGTTCGCTTTATGTGTTTGACAAGCGACTAAAAATCGACTTCAGTGATCACGCGAAAGTTCTCGGCAAATGTGATCATTGCTCGTCAAGCACCAGTCAGTTTTTTGATTGTACAAATTTAAAGTGCCGCAGCTTGTTTTTGGTCTGCCAAGACTGTGCCAAAAAAACAGACAAGGTTCTTTGCCAAAGCTGTCTGGCAAAAGCTAGCTAGCTGGCGAGAAAGAGTTTTTTCCAACCGTCATAATCTTTCGCAAGTCCACTGCGAATCGCCGCAATCACCTCGCCACGCAACCTGTGTTTGCTCGACGCATGTGCAGCAGCGTTAAGCGCCAAAGTTGATTTCGCAAACTCGAGCGCGACCGGCATCAGTTCTGCTTCAGTTGCCACGACACGATCAATTAACCCGTTTTCGACGCCATTTGTCGGCGTGAAAGTCTCGGCAAGCAAAACCGCGCGCGAAAGCGCGGCAGGCGTTAAACGCTGTCGCAATATCTCAATAGTCGACCATGGCATCGTCATGCCAATAGCCACTTCATTGGCCGAATATTTGAAGTTGCCGGCTACGCCGATTCGATAATCACCGCATTGCAACAAGAAAACGCCCATCGCTATCGCATGACCACCGCAGGCAATCACTACTGGTGTTTCAAAACTCAGCAAGCGCAACGCCAATTCGATGCCACCATTGAGCATGTCAACTGCTGGTTGACCGCTCGCGGCAAGAGTCTTGAGATCGAAACCCGCCGACAAAATGCCTGAACGACCTGTTACCACCACGGGCAATTTGGCTTGTTGCGCTTGATCAAGTGCCGAGTTGAGAGCGCTTTGCATCGTCAACGACAAGGCATTGGCCTTGCCGTCATCGAGTTTGATTACTGCAACACCATCAATAACTTCAAAACTTGCCAATGCTTTCTGCGCTTCGGTCATCGCCCTACCCTATGTTCTTCAATCGTTCGCCGCTAATCGACGCGATTATGCGGTTAACTTTGCCGTCGTTGTTTCGCCTCGCGTGACTTTGATGTTTGTAACATCCGTCGCGATTTGGGCGACCTCGACTGCATCGTGCGAGACCAAAATAACGACACCTTTATAGGTCTCAAAGAATCCCTTCATCGCCCGCCGCACCTCGTCGCGCGAAACAGCGTCAAGCGACGACGTCGGTTCATCGAGCAACAAAATCTCAGAAGGTGAAAGAAAAGCCCTGGCGAGTGCAACTCGTTGACGCTGACCGCCACTCAAGGTTGACGGCTTACGCGTCAACAAGCCGACCAGATTAAATTGCTCAACTGCAGCATTGAATTTCGGCGTATTTTTGAACTCAGCACCGCGACCGAACAAGATGTTTTTTTCAACGGTCATGTGCGAGAACAAACCACCACCCTGAAACACGGTCGACACGCCACGCATCTCGGGTTGCACGAACTGATTGGTCGTCGAATCATCAAGCACTTCGCCGTTCAGCAAAATCTTGCCGGTTGTGCATGCAAGTAAGCCCGCAATCATGTCAATCGTCGAAGACTTTCCCGAACCGTTTTCGCCTGTAATCGCCAAAACACGCCCAGGCGTGAGCGACAGTTCGACATCAAGAACAAACTTTGTTCGTTTTAGGCGACAATACATTGCGAGCGACATCAAAAGCCCCGACGCAAAGCAGAAATCCATTTGCCACGCAACGCGACAAGCACACCCAACGAAACGATCATCATCAACATCGAAAGTGCTAACGCCGAGTCATCACCCGACTCAAGTTGGCTAAACACAGCAAGAGGCACGGTCTGAGTTCGACCTTCGGTGTTGCCGGCAAATGCAATCGTCGCGCCGAATTCACCGAGTGCTCGCGCCCAAGTCAACACGAGTGCCGCGACCAATGATGGCCGCACAAGACCGAGAGTCACAGTGACAAAGGTTCGCCACGGCCCTGCACCAAAAGTTCGCGCAGTGCCGACCACGCGTTGATCAACCTGCCCGAATGCGGCCTCCATCACCAAAATAAAAAATGGTGCTGCCACGAAAAATTGTGCCAGCACGGCCGCAGTTTGGGTGAATGCCAATTGCCAACCGAACCAGTCATTTAGTGCTGCGCCGACTACGCCTCGCCGACCAAAGGCATACAACAGTGCGACACCGCCTACGACAGGTGGTAAAACCATCGGCAAAATACACAATGCACGCAGCAATGATTTGAGTTTGAATTCACGCTTCGCAAGCACCCATGCCAGTGGTGTGCCAAAAATTAGCGCCAAACTTGTCGTCAACAATGATGTGCGCAGCGACAGCATAAGAGCCGTGCGCGAAGTGTCAGTTGAGATTGATGTCAAAAAACTCGACCAATTTGTACGCAGAACTACAGCGATCACTGGCACGAGAACCATTGCCATCGCGGGAAGCGCAAACAGCGATAGCCCACGCGGAGACGACAAACTTCGCTTCATGGCAGGATAAACCCGTTACTGACAAAGATTTGATGACCGACTTTGCTGCTTACCATCGCCATGAACGACGAAATGACTGATTCGTCTTTTGTGGTTGGTGAAACCGCGATACCAATTGGGTAATCGACAAACAAATTTAAGTTGTCGGCGATTTTTATTGCCTCGATTTCGTCACCTGCGATAAGACCATCGGTGACATAAGCGATGCCAGCATCAGCCTCACCGAGGCCGACTCGCAACACCACGCCGCTCGCACTCGCCTCACGACTCGCAACAGTAAACGAAACATCGGCCTTAGCCAAAACAGTTGCGGCATATTTGCCACAAGGCTGTGCAATATCACAAAGTACGACTTTTAAACCAACACGAGTCAAGTCATTAAGTGATGCAATTTTTTGTGGGTTACCACGCTGCACGAGTATCGTCAGTTGATTTCGTACCAAAGTTCTGACTGACTTTCGCTCAATATCTCCAAATGAGACGACTTTTTCAATGTTTGCGGTGTCGGCCATGGCGACAATGTCGACTGGCGCACCTTGCCGAATCTGTGTCGCGAGTGTTGCGCTACCGGCAAAGTTGAATCTCACCGAGACATGCAGAAACTTGGCCATAAAAACTTTTCCGATTGCTTCAAATGCCTTCGCCAATGAAGCTGCGGCCAGTACCGTCAATTCAGTCTTCTTCTTGACCTCAATTACTGCCGAACTAGTGAGCGCCACAAACCTTTGAGTTGCCGCTAATCGCATTTCAATTTTGCAGACGCCAACCCTTGTAGTAACTAGATAGCTACCTTTGATTGCGCACGAGCCCTGAGTAGCAATTTTTACCTGGGCCGTAGAATCTGTTTTTACAATCTTTGAAATTTCGATTCGTGCTGAATCTGGGACTGAGGCTGCAAGCCAAACAACTTTTGGTATCGTCGCATAACTTTTGGCTGATACGAATTGGCCGCATGCAGACCAGGCAAAAAGCGCCACAACCGCGAGGCGCCGCATCGCAGCATATTTGCCAGCAAACATGCATTGAGGTTATTAGTAACAAACGAACTATCCGATAGTTTATTATGTACTATTAGTCCTCTATGAACAAGAAACCCACTTTTGATCTGATTGAGGGCGCCTGCCTTGTTTTAATCAGCAACGGCAAGAGCCACGGTTATCAACTTGCCAAGCAGTTTGAAGTCGACACGACTCTTGGCGAAGTTCTCACGCTCAGTCGACCTGTTGTATATCGAGCAGTCAAATCTTTGGCGACACAAGAATTGATTCGCAGCGTTGAATCAACTGGTGTTCGCGGTCAACTCAAATGGCAGTTGAAATGTACGGTCAATGGTGAGCGATTAGCCAGACAATGGTTGGCCGAGCCCGTCATGCGCTTGCGAGACATTCGCAGCGAATTTTTGATAAAAATTCTTTTGTCACAAATTCTCAAACAGAACCCATCGCGACTAATCAAAAAGCAGAGACAAACTCTTGAACCAATTGTTGCCGCCCTACTTGCTGATTCGTCGTCGACACCTGTGGCTATTTGGCGCCGCGAACAATCGCGAGCAGTGATGCGATTTCTTGCCGAACTTGAAGGCGAGACTTCATCGGCTATACCCGACGGAAAAAAGCAAATTCAAATCAGCGCTCGAAACCAACTTCAAGCACATGTCGCCAAAGTAAAGCATGGTGACACTCTGTCGACTGTTTATCTTTCGCTTGAGCCCAATCAGACCATGACTTCAACAATCACTCGCGAGGCCGCACAAGACCTTGTTCTTGCCCCTGGTTCTGAAGTTGTTGCCTTGTTCAAAGCCACTGAGGTAATGATCGCGACTTCAACTGCCCAGATTCGCTAAAAGTGAATTAATCGTCTCAATTTCTTTTTGCTGTGTATTTATGATGTTTTCGGCCAAAGTCTTGACTCGAGAATCTTTACCATCAGCAAGAACCGTCTCGGCCATTTTTACCGCGCCATTATGGTGAGCGAGCATCATAGTCAACCACATTTTTTCAAAATCTACGCCTAATGAGTTTTTGAGTTCGGATAACTCTTCGTCGGTCATCATTCCGTGGCTTTCATCGCCACTCATCATGTGACCAGCATGCGGATCAGATTTAACACTCCACTCATCAAGAAAACTCTGCATCAACTTAATTTCAGTTGCTTGAGCATCAGTTATTCCTGATGCCAACGCTGCCGTTTCAGGAGAAACTTCAACATCGCCAACCATTGCAGACATAACTACGGCCTGCTCGTGGTGCGGGATCATCTCTTGAACGAACTTCTGATCGGCTTTATTCCATGAGGCGTTTTCGTCTACTGCCGAACTGCTTGAGCACCCAACAAGCGTCAGCGCAACAAGAACGACTAGATTTTTGTTCATGGCTGACACTGACTTAAAGATATCGGGCATGACTTGTCAGAACTGCGTTCGCCATGTGAAAGAAGCCATTACCGAAGTGCCTGGCGTCAAGTCGGTAGAAGTTTCTCTAGAAACCGCAACGGCAAAGATTTCAAGCACCTTAGATCTTGATCGCGGCGCACTCAAGACTGCAGTGCAAGAAGCAGGATACGCAATACTCGATTAATTCACTATAAATCAATTCGTTTGCGAATTGATTTATAGTGACTCTGAGTTTGGGCTTTACTCAACCCGCAAGCCTGAGATTGCACAGGCAATCACCAACTGCTGATAGAAGTCCTAAGTCGTTGACAACAGAAAAACGATTAGTTCGCGCCACTCTTCGTCACTGGGTTTGTGACTGTAATTAAATTCGGTGAAAATATGCCCAAATGAAAGACCACGAAAAATACCGCGCATCACTTGTGGAGAAAAATGTTTCCGGCCGCCAATTAGAGAGTGAATTTCCGCAACCACTTCATCAAACTCTTGGTCAATTTTCAAATGAATTTCTTCAAGTTTTAGGCGCAAATTCGGCAGTTCGAGCGACGCTGCAATTATCCTCGCGACCCAAATTCTTCTGTGCCGAATGTGATCTTTGAATGGATTTGGAAAGAGATCTGCTAACTCCGGCCCCATGAGTTCTCTTCCAGAGTTATTTATGAGCCACTTTTTCGCATTAGCGATGTCTTCTTCTGTAAAATCAAAATAGATCTGCCCAAGAACTTCGGTTAATAGTCCATCTCGATCACCAAAGTATTTGTAAATCAAAGGAATTGATGTACTCGCCGAAGTGGCGACCGCGGAAACTCGCAAACCCATGATGCCACTTACCAAAATCTCTTGGCGAGCCGATTCAAGAATTCGGCTGTAAGAGTCAGGTGTTTCTAAAGACATTTAAATAACGATAGTTGGTTGCCCAACGAAGGTGAAACCACTTGCTATTATGCGGTACAAGACTAGTTTTGGGTTGAAGGTGGCGACCACCCGTTCGAGTTTTACACGGTGCTTGCCGATGCCGACACAATGTCACACCCGGCAACGACAAAGGCCGTCGATGACACCAAGACCGATGTCTGCTGTGCCCCAGCGTCGCAAAGCGTCCAACTGTCGCAGCATCCTTAACGGATAAAATTCGACTCCATTGCGAAGCCAACGATTTGCTGGGTTGCCACACTCGGCGGTGATATGACATGCCGAGGCTTTAGCCTCGACTTCGCCTACGTCCATTAGCATTTACAAGTATCAACAAAACGATTATGACTATGAGTATCCTCAAGATCAAGTCCCGCGAATCTTTGTTCGCACTTGCAACTTGGCGATCAATAATCTCTGTTTCTGGTTGACTTTGATCAACAAGTGTGGCCCCAGCAGGTGTCGTGTTTGGTTCGCGTAGTTCTACGGCGAGGTTCAGAGATCTAATAGTTGAGTCGCTGCCGTATGCGTTGATCTGGATTGTGTGACCACCGAGTGCCATGCCTTGTGGTATTGGCACCCGTTTGTTTAATCGTCCTTCAGAATCAGATTTGAACACTCCGAGCCGTGTAGGACTAGAAAACAGCCAGGCGACAACATCAGAGTTCGGCAAGAACCCTTCACCGACTATCGAAATCGATGAGTCAAGTTCGATGATGATTGCGCCACTGGTGTTCACCGCGAAGATTTCACCAGCATCGTCAACTGCGCTGATCGACATCGTCACACCCGCGTTGTCCTGCATTTGCACCACTTGATCTTGAATCGTCACGACTTGCACCCCACCCACCAGCGCCGACTGGAAAACGATCGGTGAATCAGGTGCAGGTTGCGGCAGTTTGTTGTCTATATACATAGGTACAGACAAATCGGCGATATTCGATGCTTTCACCGAAATAGCATCAACTACTTCTTGTGGTGAGACATCGCGAACCATCGGCAAGGTCGTCGACACACGAGCCAAAGGCGCAAGCGGACTCAAAGGATCAAACGAACCAACAGTCGACGACGGCGAAACCGGAGGCGCGACAACAATCGTGTTCGACGGAAGTTCCCTGGTTCGCACGACACTAGTAGTCGAACTAACAAGTGCCCCACCTGGAACACTGGTCT
>SXGU01206656.1_pt1 | contig 42090 bp, 96 predicted proteins | sample 3174531 | NCBI WGS metagenome assembly SXGU01 (sample SAMN11356863, study PRJNA531348) | freshwater metagenome | isolation source: freshwater sample F1-140 | place: China: Fuxian Lake, Yuxi | collected 2017-12-25 | reverse complement strand
TCAGTTGTGAAGCCAGTTTTAATACGGGAATGCCCATCATCATACCAGACTTCCCACCATTCAGCAACCAATTGTTTCATATGACACACTATATCATATCACTTTTTAAAATACATCGTGAGACCTAAGTGTATTGGCCAGAGTGCTGTCATTAATATCATGTATATGATAGTAACCGTATAATTGATAAAATCACCACCTTGAGTCCAAGATTGAAGCTTATTAATATATGGGTTATCCATTCCACCAACACCAGGGATTGTAGATAACGTTGTTACAATGAACACGATGAAGCCTAATGCTAAGTAAACTGTGCCAAATAAGAATAGTAATATAGTCATATTTTATATATACAGGTGCAAGCATGACACACCGTATACATGCATGACACACTACATGCAAGCATGTCATAAAGTAAAAGGAGACCTTTCGATCTCCTTTCTGTTACCATTTACCTGGATAGATACTTGGTTTATTGTCAGGTGTTATTGGTATTCTTTGCTGTTGCTTTTTGAGTTCTGAGTTCTCTTTTCTAATTTCCTCTACGAGTTTAGAGAGCTGATCTGTTTTCTTCTCAAGTTCAGAGAACTCTGACTTTATCTTTGCCCATGAAGAGTATTGAATCCATAAAATAATCCCATAGGCAATCATCATATTGATTGAGAATGTGATAGCTGCAGATATATCCACTCTTCTAAGTATACACCATTTTATAGTTGTTTACACAAGGCCAACGTTTTGTAGCACGCTTTTGATCAACATATAGATTTTGTGGAAGAGTTCTAACTCTTCGTTGTCCTCAAAGCCTCGCCCTCGGAACTCTTCGTAGAGCTTTAAATGGGCTTTCGTTCATGCATCCTGTTTATGTGGTAGTACTGAATTCGGGCATCGTGGAGTGAATTATTCAAGTTCAACAACCTCCTGCCCGTCATCAACTGCATCGCCTTCGTTAATCAAGATTGCCTTTACAATACCTGCACAAGGTGCTTCAACAGGGATTTCCATCTTCATGGACTCAAGGATCATGAGCTCCTGACCGGAGGTCACACTATCCCCAACCTTAACTACAATCTTCCAGACGTTGGCGGCGATTTCTGTCTTTACCTTCATGTCTGTAGTATATCAAACCCGTTTAAGATTTACACTCAGCGCTTGCGAGCCTTCAGAAGAATTGGTCGAATCTGTGTATTGGTATAGCGCTCAGACACAGCCTTCGCCTCATAGAAGTTCTCGAAGATCCGAGAGTTGCTGATGTTATTCCAACCCGTTGCTTGGGAAAGGAAATGGCGTGAAGAATTGCGGATGACGTAGGCAACAGTGTACTTGTTCATATCTTTACTTTACCACTCTTCCACGGAGATTGCACGTTATTATCACTTGGGTCAATCCATCTAATATCTTCTTTTTGCAAAACCCGCTCAAGACCATCATATTCATCAATAATATAAGGTCCTGAAACATTTGCAATGGCAAGTTCAGCATACTCACCATATGCTTTTGGTCCAAGTGCTTCAACAATCGCAACAAGTTCTGGATGATGACGAGGAATGTTTAAACAATATAAATCAACATTTAACCCACGTTCCTTCAATAACTCTTGTGCAAGGACGGAAATACAAAATCCCCCATAAGATTGATTGAATACAACTTTGTACTTGTCCATAGATTTACTTTATCATATCCTAGCATCTTTGCAAAAAAAGCGGGTGGCATTGCCACCCGCTTTTACATTTAACCAATCACTTTTTCTTTAAGCTTTGCAACACAATCCAATGCACCTTCATAAAATGCATCAGGATCATCAAACTCAACTGATGCGCCCTCAGCGTCTCGACGAATTTCATTCGTGGAATAATCCATCATACGATCACTTGCCCAAGACCAACCTGCTTCATAATCCATGATATCCTCCGTTGATGTCTCTAATATATCAAATCATGTGTTGTTTACACGCCGAACAACACCAAGCCACTCTTTTGTTTGGACACCCGTCTTTGGGAAAAGAACACGAACAACAACACGAGCGACACCATAATCCAACCCATATCGCATCATTTCACGAGCTTCTGCATCATAATAAAGTTCAGCGTACTCAGCACAAAGTGCAATAGCATTTTCACCATTCACGATCAGAGCATCACCCTCATTAATATATGCCATCGTAGTCTCCTTGCTCAGTCAATATAACAAACGACGTAATGATTGCACGTCAAAATTTAAAGATACCACGTTTAAATGCAAGTATAACATATTCTGGGATGTTAAAATCATTCCAAAATGGATCAGCTTGGTGACCACAAATATAATCATTAAAGTCAGAATCAATTGCATCAAGTAACATATACATCGCCTGACCTAATCTTAGGTTAGGATATACAACAATATATCCACCTAATTTTTCTAAAAATAGAGTATAAGAATATGGTATTTCACATTCATTCTCTGGTATCAATTGAAATATTAGATTTTGAGATAAAGAATCTAATTTGCCTGATTTTGTTAAATACTTTCTTACTTTAAAAGTTTTATCACGCACGTTGAATTAGATCCCATTCAAAAGATAACCACCAATCTACTTTATTATACACTGGATGATGTAAGTAAAGGAATTGTATGTCGTCTTTATCACAATTGCTAATATCAAATACAATTTGTGGTGGGTGAAGAACACTTCTTCTTCTATCACATTTATAGCAGACTAGATCACCTTTTTTAAACATGGGTGTTTGTGTTAAAACGTAATTCTATACTTGCACCTGCAGATTCTAATGAATGTGCGATTTCAATCGCAGATTGTTTTGGGAGTTGTCTAAAAATTGCTACAGGCATTCTCTCCGTATAAAATTTTATTTCGCTAGTGTTCAGTCCCGTCATACTTCTTAGTACGTGAGTAAAATGAGCCATATTTTTTCCTGTACTAAGAAGTATCACATCTGCTAACTCTGTATCAATAACAGAACAATTAGCGTCAGGAAACATTTTACTCCAAAATTCTTGGATCCAGGTCATGAATTACCTGTAGAAATTATATATCTTTTTATTCTATTATACACACAATCAATTGAATTTTTTAAATTTGTGATACACTTTACAAGAATTATAGTTAAAACTACAGGTCCTATCCATAACAAAAAGAATAAAATTGCACCGATTCTTTTCATAAAATAAAATATCAGGGAACCCTTTCGAATTCCCTGATATTTACATTTTTCTTATTTGATCCCCAACGTATCCAGCTACCTGTGCTGCAACAAAAAGACCAAATAAGAGAAATGTATCTGTCACTATTGATTTTCCTTATTTTTATCTTCAATAATTTGAGGAACAACTTTATGTGATTTGTCGATTTTATACCAAATGAAAGCAAAGCCTGCAAGTGATATGACAAAGATAGCAGATAATGTTATAGTAGCGACAGATTCAGTTATCATTTTGCTACATTTGTTGTTTCAGTTATGAGACCAGACAAGTCTATGTTACCGGATTCAACTTGATTCATTTTATCAAGAACATTTCCGATTACATCATTTAGTTGTGCTGATAACTTATCATAGAAGCCTGCTTCAGTGACCTTTGCCATGAGTGTAACTAGATTTTCTGGAACTTGCATATCAGAGAGCGATGTTTTTGTAACGCCGTCTGCATTTGTTAATTTAATCCAGCCTAAAACAGTTACGAGAGCTGTTTTTAATAGATTATCTGTATCCTGTGGTGGTACATATTTCTTTACAAATTCTTTGATTAACATTTTTTTCCTTTCCCGTGAACAAGCACGGAGATGTAAGTAAATATATTACTCATTGAGTAACTGTAAATTCTTATGATTTTTTAAAACTTGCGATCCATTCTAAAACTTTTTTGACAATATCAAGTCCTTGAACAATCGTAAACGCCCATTTAACTATGTTCCCAAGTATTGTAATTACTGAACCCATTTAATTTAATACCTAACTTTCTCAGGTTCTAACCTGTAGAAATAAGTATCATGAATCAGGAAATTTCCTTACATTTGACAATTGAAAACTTAAAATACTTAAAGGTAATGTTACAATATATAAAGGTAATGCAACCAAAATTAAATGAATAGGTATCTTCATTTTATACGATGAATAGTTGCTTGTTGCTTCTTCATTTGCTTAAGCTCTAATTCTAAAACACGAGCTCTTAACTCATATATCTCTTCATTGTGTTCAACAACAACTTTCGTTAAAATAATTGTAGCTAAAGATAAAATTCCTGTAATAACAGTAAAAATAATCATACTTCATCCAATGGTAAGATATCACTATGTTCAACCCACCCAATGATTCCATTAGGTACCATGATCTTATATTTGTATCCTGTTGAAAGCCAACTATCACCGTGTTTAGTCCGACCTTCCCACAACTCAATTACAACGCCTGATTGTCCTCTCAACCACCAACCAACATTGTCTCTCCAATGTCTCCTGATTGGATGTCCCCACACGGGAACCTGAACGCTACCCCTGGCACCATTTCCACAATCTGGTTGGACAAGTTCTCCAGGCTTCAAAACACGCGCTCCTTCCATGTGTTATAAATATACAACACACATATGTTCCTACTGTTATTATAACATCTTATACTGAGATTACATAATGTAAAAACAAAGCCGCAGTTTCCCGCGGCTCTGAGTAGGACAATGTTGACATTTAAATTATCTTTCTCCGCACGAACCTCACGGTTCAATCTAAGTTAAAAATAAAATCCCATTTATAAATATTATGTAGGAAGCATACTAGTTGGCCAAGCAGGCGATTTTTTCCATGTTAATGTATTAATAATCATTAACAACGGATCACCTGCATCATTAAATATTTTATCTGATATTTCTACAACAACATAATACCCGCCATTATATACTGACCAATGTTTACCTGTGACCAAATCACCTATTAAAAACTTATGTTTGGAATGAAAAATTCCCACAAATCATAAATATTAGAACCCCTGTACTAAACTATATAAATTTTCAAAGTCCCATGTTGGTCTTCTAAAATGAGCCTCAGACACTGTAAGAATTATCCAACGTTTCTTATATAATTTCCTATCCAAAACACAACAAAGCAGTCCAGTAGAATTTCTAGATATCAAGTCTCCCGGCTTAATCATAATAATTTATACACAAAGTTTTTATCCATGTTAATATATAAGATCATGACGAGAGAAGAACAACTTGTAAGAATGTTAGTTAGAGAAGCAATAAGAGAGGAGTTAGAACTTAATGAATTCCAGATGGGTAATTTCAAAATGCCCAATATTGGAATAGGAACTAAAAAAGAAGATCCTGCAGTCAGTGCTGCCAAAAAAACTCTCGATGCTCACTTCGTTGGAACTTTCAAAAAAGATGATGCTACGGTAAATAATCTTATCACAAAATTATCGCCAGAAGATCAAAAAAATTATAAAGCGAAGCTTGCTTCAGCAAAAAAACCTGCTACACCTCAAGTAAATGATCAAAATCCACCTGGCCCAGCATCAACTCAAAGAACACAATATAATGCTGATAGAGCTGCGGCACGCCAAGATGGTTGGTATGGTGAAAGCAAAAAAAGAAGTTAAGTTAAATTAGGGAGTTGTGGTGGTCGTTCTACAAAGTCCCAATTTCTCCAGCAGAACTCACTACATAAAACTTTAAATTCTTCATTAATGGGTAACTTGATATATTTTAAGTGTACCCATTTTCCTGTTATGTTTGTGATCCGCGTATAAACACAGGAAGGATCATTCATCTTCGATGCGTGAGTAAGTATTTCTTTAACTTGTCTTGTCTCATCCACAGTTAAATAAAGATGATTAGGTGGCATGTAAGTGCAGATATCACCAACAGAAAATAAACGAGTTCCTACAAGATTTCCATAAGAATATTTGAAAATTTGAATGTTCTCGTGTGGGGTGACCATACTCGTATAATACATTAATGAGCCATAGCCTAATGACTCGTTGTAGATCACCCCTTTTGCGGTCACGGCAGATAACCAATGACCTTTCTTACTGAAGTTATTCCATCATCAACATTCCTAGAAAGGGTCATCAACTCTTCAACAACAATATCTTTCTTATCCGTTGGCGTCTTCTGAACACGAGAAATAACATCATGAATTCTGGATAGAAGTCCGTGAAGTTCTTCTTGGATATTCTCCATTTGTTCTTCGGTTCTCATTTTATGATTGCCCTTAGGTTCATGGTGTGTTGTGCTGCCTTTAGAATGTGATCATGACAGGCTTCTAACTCAGATAGTATCTCATCATCCGAGCCTTTGCATTTTCTTTGCGCATCAAGGAATGCGTCAAGTGCAATCTTTAATTTTTCTTCAGCTGCTTCTATCAATTCTAACTTTTTCATCGTGTACCTTCAATGATCTTATCATACATCCAGGAAGTCATCTCTGCAGGAAATGATTGATCAGGCACGATATTAATCCAATTTCCATTGCTTGTAATAAGTTTTGTTTCACCACCTATATTGTGACACTTTTCAATGTGTTGACCATCAACATAAATATTGTTGGGCCAAATCTTTTGCTCACCCTTAGACGCCAGAAGGTTCAAAACAACGCCCCACTTCGTCTTACGAGGGATTACGATGATAGGGGTCATCTGTTCGGGTGGTGACCAACCTGGATTTGGGTTGGTGATTTCAAGGGCACCTGGGGGTGAACGATAAAAATTACCATCAATGTCCTTAAGATAATACGTTACACCATATGTACCATCCTTACTCGATACGATGATACATACAGTACCTTCAGGAGCACTTCCCTTAGCACGTGAATTACGCTTAACAGTAACCTCAACACCCTTACGTAGGTTCTTCCAGGATGAACATTCATCCTTGAGTGTTGCAATCTCCTGATCATAAAGCTCAACCCTGGTGATATCCTTTTTATCAGGCCAGGTGCTATACCAAAAAGAAGCTCCCGTAGGATTCAAACCAGACTTTTTACGTGTCTCTCCAGTACATCCCTGCTCAGGACAGGTACCATACTCATTCCAAGAAGGACCATCAAGTGTCCACCAGGTAAGAATACGACCTTCCCCATTACACTTCTTGCATCCCCCATTCTCCACCCACTTATAATGAAGAGATTCAACAAACTTAGAACGCTGCGCTTCAACGTCAGCAAGCTTTTCATTCACTTCCTTCAAAGACATTGTTTTATTCTCCCGGTGAAATTAGTATATTTTATCAGTGTTCAGAATACACAAAAAAAGCGTAGTGTAAAAACTACGCTTTTTTCTTAATTTATGATGTAATGTTAATTAATGTTAGAACGCCAAAGAGGTGTGTATTCTGGATTTTCTGGGTTCCAATTTTCTGGAACTTGGATAGCATTCCACCCTTCTTCTTCTTTACATAGATTTAGAAAAGTTTCTTCATTTTCATTAATGAACGCCCAAATTTTGCCATATGGATATGCATTCATATATGCAACTGCAGGATAATATTCTTCTTCATATGGACATTCATATTCAGTTTTAAATTGAATATTGTAAATTTCGCACCACTTTTGAAGTTTTTCGAAATTGTTCATTCCTTGCTCCATGAATCTAATATAACTTATTAGCACACGGTTTACATAGGATTTGGGCGTGGAAGATCTTTTTGTGGTACGTAAGGTGTCGGCCCGCGTACGATGACATCGTTGTCAAACCCAAAATTTTCTATGGATTTGCATTGGAAATTATGACAAATTTCTCCTGCTCCGCGTTCACATTCGTTTCCACAAACGCCACAATTGTTATTGTCCCATTGTAGATTTACACAACGTGGTGCGCCACATGCCTCCATTGGATAATCACAGATCATTCTCGGTGGAGGGTTTGAATTGTATCCCTGCTCAATCGGGCCATAACCCATTTGATCGTGGCCTGGCCCGCAGCCCAGAAGCAATCCCATGAAAATAATTCCTAAGCACTTCATTTTGTACCTGGAATAAGTATCTCATTCTATATGAATCTCCAACAAAAAGGGTCCCAAAGCCCTCAAATTTCATCCCATTCCGGGAAGTCATCGTCAAAATCGTTTTCCTTGGACTCCTGAATCCAGTCGATCTTCTCCCCCGAACGCTTGGTTCGTCGATCCTGAAAGACAGTTTGAGTCTTTCCATAACGCTTCATCATTGCGACCTGAACATAATTACGCTGACCCATTTGTTCCTCCTGATACTTCTAATATATCAAACAACACGTAGTTTACATAGAAGAAAACACTCGATGAATCTTTTTATTAAGCTCAGGTTCAATCCAATTGGTTGACCCTGAATCACCACGAAGCCCCTGATGTAGAATTCCTGTTCAACCAATTGTTTATCCTTCTCAGTCTCATAAATCAATTCCATGAACCCGAGATGATTCGACAACAAACCAGCACGATACTGTCTAACAATGTTCCAAATGTTATTCATATTCATGGCGCTCCTGGTAGGATTCGAACCTACGTGAATCCGGCTAACCTTTCAGCGGTTTAGGAAACCGAGGGTATACAAGAGCATATATTCAAAGTGCACGATAAAGAAGCGCCCATCCAAGCGGGACACCAATCATCCAGGGAAAAACATTCCCAAAGAACGTAAATTCTGGACTAAATGGATTACCCAGAAGACACGCAATAAATCCTCCAAGAAGCCCAAGTCCTGGAAGAATAATCAGGTTGATAACAAATCGTTCACCGCCATCAAAAAAGGCCATGATGAACATAGGGATGATAAACAAAAACAAGGTGGGCATAGAAATAAAGCCGCCCAAAAGTCCAAGAAACATTTTATTAGCTCTCCTTACTTTTCTAGTATATCACACATCATTCAGATTACAAGAAAAAAGGCGCCTAGGCGCCCTCATTCTCACCCACAAGATAAACGATGTAAAGCTTTCGTTCAGTTTCCAATGCAATGTGACTACCTTCATTATAAGAGTTAGGATCATTCTGAATCTTTTTGAGAATTGATGCAATCTTTTTCTCATTGATCTCATCATCATCCACAGAATACCCACGCCATTTAGACGCAAGTTCACGGGTTCGCTCTTGATAAACGTACTTGCCACTGCAACCACAACAGCACCGACCGGCCTTACCACTGTATGCACTGCGAATGTTACTGATAGTAACTTCAGAGATATTCATGTTGCCTCCTGATAGAACTAATATAACATACCACGTAAGGTTTACATAACCCAACACACTTTTTACTTAATGAACTTAACGACAAGTTCCTGTGCACTTTGATAAGTGCTCACCAAGATAAACTCGTCGTCATTCAAATCATCACGATCTTTTTCCTGAAGTTTGCACACAAGTTTCCTGTTACGCTCAATGTAAAAGTTCAGAACCTCGTAAAGCGTATCACCCTCATCATGCGTCAGCTCAAGATTTTCCATGTTCACGCTCCTTACTTTTCCAATATATCATGCTATGCATCGTTTACACGAAAAAAAGTGCAGCCTACATGTATACAATTGTGTTTGTATGTTTATAGTTAAACATATGATGAAAATAGTCAACACAATAATGGGTTTAAGTCTCTTCGTAGTTCTCGGTGGCATGGCCCTTGCAGCCTGCAAAACAGCTCCTGTAGTTCAAACTGATAAAGCACCAGCATGTTGCTCAGATGGTGTAGGAGCAGAACAATCTGCAGCTTCCTCCACAACGTCTGCTCCAACAGATTCAGACGCAGCAGTCAATCCAACACCCTCAGCAACTGAAAGCAAGTGATCTGATCTAGACCCGGCCCGATAAGTAAACTCTTATCGGGCTTTTTTATTTAACAGGTTATCAAGAACCTTGTTAATAAATTTAGAAAATGATTCATTATTTGGAGGCTCACCATACATCTCAGTCCATGCTTCAACAGCATCGTCTGACATATCAAATTCCATTGGAGTCTGGTTTGCATCTATAACCTTGATACCTTTGATAATTCTTTCTATTAGATTATGCATGTTCCTTGGCCTCATATACTTATGTATATGTTAATGTCACATACTCTTGGTGATCTTATACAAAAAGAGTTCTTAGAACTATCTGTAACACACCCTTGTAGAGATTACTTGATTTCTTTGTTCTCATCGCCTGAAGGGCCCATACAAGTGAAAGGCAGCACCCTATTGGAATGGTATGACATAAGGTCTTCTGGGTCATTCTCGACATACCAACGCCTTGGAGATTGGATCACCTGGCGAGCAGGCATGTCACACATTCCACTTGAGTTTGAGGATCTCCACCTGCAGGTAGCAAGCATGTCATACAGACACTGTCACCACCTATTATCCGGACAATGGAAATTATACGACGAACTCTCCGATAACCTTCCACAGATCACCGGAGAGATAAGAAACATCTTTACATCATTGGCTCAACCTCACCCAAGGTAAGCCAGCCGGATAATCCAGTCCTCATTAGGATCATGCACCATGGTACACCTGTGGTTGTTTCCTGCGTCTTCACCACAGTTCCTATATCACCCGGCTTACACTTACTACCTTCGCTTCGAGTATCAGATTCTGAAGGATAAAGAGCAAGATGCACCAACTCAGGCTTCTTTCCATCCTTCTCTTCGGGATGCTTAATTATAACAAGTGTTCCAATATCCATATCTCTATTATACACTTTCAGTGTTCAGTTTACACACTCACAACAATCTAAAATAAAATCTGTAGAAGACCAGCACTTTTCGCCGTCAGACCAAAAAATAAAAAATCCATCTTGCCATGGATCATTTTCTTCTGGGTTCTTAACTTCTATAACAACACCTGTCAAACCAAGGAATGATCGTGTACTGTTTCCTTTAATTCTAATAAGATCACCTGGTTTAAATGAGATCTTCATAGATGCACCGTCGGGATTCGAACCCGAAATTCCCCGCCGAAAGACGTGGCGTTCATCCGTTGAACTACGATGCACTTCCATTCAGTGGCAGAAGGTCCGGACTTCCGTTGAATGGCGACGATTCGCACGTCCTTTGTAGGAGTATATGGATTTGCACCATAGACCGCTCGTGTATCAGACGAGTGCTCTAACTAACTGAGCTATACTCCTGCAATTGATTTTACATTATACTATATTTTCAATCTTTACATTGAAAAGTTGTGAAAGCGTTTTTATAATATTTTCTTCAGGCCATTTTATTCTTAAAACTTTCCATCCGCTTTCATTTAAAACGACATCTTTCTTTTTATCTGATTCAGCACGGTCAGGTTTCTTATGTTGTTGACCATCAATTTCAATTGCAAGTTTTTTATCTTCTATCGCAAAATCTACAAAATACTTTCCAACAGGAAGTTCTCTTATAAATGAAATATTATTTAATTCAAAAAATTTTATTGCGATAGATTCTGGATATGATGGTTTGATTTTGAATCTAGAACTCCAACCAAATTTTTCGCCTGCTTCATGTCTTTTTTTTGCAATGGCAGACATTTTTTTTGATTTTTGAATTTTTTGTTCTTCAGATAAAGCTAAAGAACCTTTTTTTCTAACACAATCCCTTGAACATGCAAGTTGTAATGGGTGTGATGCTAAAAACTCTACATTACAAAATTTGCAATTTCTATTAGCAGGATTTTCAATCCATAATTTAGATTTTTTTCTTCCAATAAGTTTTTTAGAAACTTTTTCTTTTATTTCTTTACTTCTAATCCGAGAATTTGCACATTTTACATTACAAAATCTTCCAGAACCATATGAACCATCATGATCTTTAAAACATTTCTCACATATATTCATATGTATATATATTCGGACTTATCACTTTTGACTTATATATCAGCACCCAAGGTGTGATTCGAACACACATGAAAACGCTTTAGAAGAGCGTGGCCTTTCCATTAGACTACTTGGGCATTTATGATTCCGTGGTAGAATCTATATTATAACTCTACCACGGAATGTTAAAGATTACATAAACTTTTTGAGATACTTGGACATTTCGCTGTCGCCTTGGATTGCGAAAGATTCGACAACCCATTTACGATCTTCTCGGTCAACCGAAGTTGGGTTCTTGACCATCGTGCAGATGAGCTCGATGTCTTCAGGTTCAAAACCACAGAGGAATGCACGCTTTTGAATTTCAGAGATTTCCATGACTATTATTTTTGTTTTTTGTTGTTTATGTTATTTGTTTGTTGTTGACCGTTTCCGGTTGATATCTAGACTATACACTAAGTTAAGTAGGTTTGCATAAGTTTTTTTAGTTTTGGAGTTCTTTCCCGTCGATGACTCCCCATTCGTTGGGTCCGATGGTGTAGTAGATCTTTTTTGGCGCCTTCCGGGTGAGAGCTGCCATACAGGAGGGACATGGACGAGCCATGGCATATTCTCCATTGGCCAGGAGTCGAACCACATATACGATGCTTCCGCGAGGAATAGCACGGCAGAGTTTGAATTCTGCGTGGGCCTGGGGAATTGGGCGAAAGTAATTTGCTGAAACAATTAGAGGAAGATTCTTAGCATGATAGATGCGTCCATCGGGAGCAACACCAACTGCGCCAAGGCGAAAGCCCCGCCGCTCAAGTTTCCCGGGACCTCGAGTAAAATGAGCGGCGAGTTCAAAAGCATCATGCATTCTCATTATTCATACTCGTCAAACAAAGTTCAATCTGATCGATACGATCTTTATAACTCTTGTAGAGCTTCTTTGCATTATTTAGATCTTCACTATCGTCAGTGATATCAAATAGACCCTCGAGACGCTCACAGGCTTCTTCAAAATTTTCTTTTTCGGTGAGGAGATAATTGTATGTGTAATTGTTCTTCATGTTAGTTTGCCTTTTTAGAATAGACTTTACTCAAAAGTGCATAAGTGTCGTCAAGAATTGTAACCAGTTTATTCAACCCATCCTTGGTTTGCACAGAAAGATTTAGTGGAGACTTATAAAACATCTCAGCCTGCAGAATTGCATCGTCAATTTCACTCATTGACCGAAGAAGTCGATCAGGCTCAACATTCTTCTGCTGGGAAATCTCAATCGTAACTTCATTAGTAGTCGTAAGAATCTTGTTAAAATAATATTCAAAATCCAAAACACTGATCATACTATCAGACATGTTAGTTCCTCATGTTAGAATTAATATATCAAACGTTGTGAGGTTTACATCAACGGGAATCAAAATCCCGATGTGCAAGTTCTTCCTGATCCTCGTAAAAATAATGCCCGTGCTCACGTACATCACCCGTCATGGTGTTAGAACGCCAGGTTGCCCAAGGTGTCACTTCGTTATCGAGCTTGCACAAGATAACCCACCCATTCCCAAACTTACGCGCCTTGATAACTTCAAACTCACCCATGATATCCTCCGTTGATGTCTCTAATATATCAAACGGGGGAGGGTTTGCACCCTCCCCCAAACTTTTTACTTCCCAGCATCCAACTCAGCAAGCTTAGAACGAGATTGCACAAGCTCCTGCATGGCTTCCTCATATTCCCGGAACTTCCGAATCATAGCCTGTGCAAACTGAAATTCTCGGGTGGAAAGATTCTCACCATATTCAACCTCATTCGTAAGAAGATTGATGCAACGATCAAGATCATTACTGGTGTTTTCAAAAGCCACATAACTCATATTTGCCATGATATCCTCCGTTGATAGAACCAATATATCAAATCAGTGTGACTTTACATCAAAGTTTATAGGTCCGCCACTTACCAGACTTACCCATTACATATGCAAACTCAGCGTGACAACGAATGCTACACTCAACCTTCAATTCATTTGAATTCTTAAATGCAATTTGTTTAAATGATTCTCCACGATCTCGATGATACGCAACAGTCCAACCTGGACTTGGATTGTTGAAATCGTGTTTCTCACCAATCTCGGGGGAGAGGTAGGAAATTGCACCAAGTTCAATAAGTGAATCAGCCTTTGCAGGATCAGTGTAATGCATTTTAAGGGTCTTTCCAACACCTTCAGGATAACCATCCCAATGACAATACACACCAATAATCTTACCGTTAGGTTGCTGCTTACCAATAAATGAATGAGTTGCCATTTGTTCCTCCGTTGATAGATTGACTATATCAAATGATGTATGGTATACATAAAAAAATCATTGGTTAGAAGAAAGTAGCTACTCATTCCTCTAACCAACTATCCGACTGTAACCCTTATGGAATTACTTGCTTGCCTGCCGGAATGCCCTGGGAGCTTCGACTTCCACGAGAAATTTTGGATCTCCCAGTACCCTCCACAAGAATTGTAACCATAAAATTACAATTCTATCAAACCCGTGGAACAGGCTCCTGTTAGGTGTTCAAGCCCTTCTTCGTCCCAGGCAGACTAGCCAGCGAACATCTCTGGCGCGTATTTTCAGACTTTTCTCAAATGAGATAAACCCTGCGTAAACTTATTCAAAGTGATAACATCTAGAACATATACCCTATTCTTAGACTGATATCCCCAATCCTCAATACACGGCTCAAGATACATGTAAACATCATTCCCAAATGTATTGTATCCTACCGATGTCTTCTTTAAGACTAAAAGTTGACCCATCCTGATATTTTCAGCTGTCAACATTTTCTTCATGATTCTTTATATCATGCCTGCGGGACTTTACACCCCGCAGGCATGCATGACACACTTTAAATATATTGCATTGTTTCAAAGTTTTCATGTGCAATCCGCTCAGCATCGTAATCCCAATTACGCCAAGAGAAACGATCCCAAGGCATACGTGTACAATGCTCGCTATACCTCTTTTGAATGGTCACGCCCTTAGCGGTGATCTGCTTAATGGGACCTGTGTACTTCAAATTATAAGAATCATATTCAGCATAATCACCGATGCCAAATACAATCACACCCTTTAACTCATTGGTACGAGAATCAAAAATGTGCAGTTCAACCTTCTCACCAGGTGTCACAAAACACCGGTAAATCTGCCAACCATTAGCACTCTCAACAACAACAACTTCCTTCTTTGCCACTGTGAACTCTCCTTATGAACTCAGTATAACAAATCGATGTGACTTTACACCCGCCACATGTAAATCTTATGCCAGACACAGATTTCTTCAAGCTTCGAAATATTCCTGGTGATATACGTATCAGGATTATGATTACTCCTACGCACGATAATCCAAATCTGATTCCCTATATCACCCTTGATGAGGTCACCAGCAGAGAAATATAGATTCCCCTTATCATTCATGAAAGCCTCCCAAAATGACTCAGGAGAGGTACCCACCCTCTCCCAAACCATCACATCCGGCATCAATAGGCCGATCAGGCCCAACAATGATCACAGAATCAGGATCTTGCTCATCACAAGCAACGATTGTTAAAATCACAGTCATAAACATGATCCCAAGATACTTCATCACTTCACCGCAACAGAATTATCGATGCAAATTCCAAACTCTTCGGTAGCATGTGCACCATCACTAAACAAGTGTTGGAACTTCTCAAACACTTCTTCAAACTCAACTTGAAGTTGCTTACGATTATTACCCGATTCAAGATTCTCTACAACTGCTTCAGCATCGCAGAGCAATCCATCAAAAATATGATGCAGCTCCCAAAGCTTTTCAATCTTAGCGTCAAAATCCTTCACAAGATCACGACGAGAAACCTCATAAACTCGCTTACCATTCTTATTCTTCTTAGCCATGTTAGTCACCCCTTATTTCCTTAATATATCAAATCTTACTCAGATTGCACAACAGTAACTGCTTTTCCTGGAAACATCATACTTGCTCGATCAATCGCATCATTCATACTACTTGCATACAACTCATACTCACTGTGCCTACCATCTCCTTGCCAAAGTCGAACAATATATTTGTTCATTCTTCAATCCCCAGATCACTCTTGGTGAAGCTGAACACCTCACAGATGTTACCCATAACCGCTTCCGCGATAGCCTCACGAATGGCATTCTCAGTTGGATTATCAACGTACTTATGAGCACGGTTCCAACCCCTCTCAACACCCTCATCTATCGCACGTTGCAGAATGACATACGACTTTGGTTGCATGATTAAACTCCATCAAGAAACGCAAGCATCTTCTTCTTCATATCCTTGTGAATCTGAAGATAAAACTGACGCTCATCGCCATCCAAATCAGGACGATCCCAATTGTATTGCTCGAGAGCCTCAAGAAGGTAGTTAACCTCAATCTCATCAAATTCTAACATATCCTTATCCTTAGCCATATTCTTATCCTATCAAATTAGTGCGACTTTACATCATACCCAACAGGTCTTACAAAAGTCTCACTCACATTCTGCAACTTACCATTCACATCCAACACGTCGTATGCCTTCATAAAGTCAACATAGGGATGTTTGGTCTCACGAATAATCGTGCCCATAACCTTAACATCAGTCAAAATGCACATATCACCGATCTTCATGTCACCTTACCTCCATTCATGATCATATCAATTCGATGCAACTTTACATCATCATCCAACGCAACAATGTAATCTGGATGGAATGTACGAATATTTCCCTCATATCCAGGATCAAATACCTGAATCATTCTATTCCCGTGCTCAGACCACACATAAGCAACCACAATCACAAACCTACGCGGTCTAACAAATGCACACCACGCAAGTGCTCCAGGTGGTAAATCTCTAACCATTTGAATCATTATAACAAACCCGGGATGGTTTGCACCATCCCGGGTGATTATTAAAGATCATCCAACACATTAGGCGAAGGCCATGAACGTGGATCATCACCTGGAGTTTTAATTACACCATGTTCATGATCATTTAAGAAAACCTGTCCACCTTCAGAATATGCAATCATCTGATAGTCTGGATTGAATGGTCCACGACTAATAATCGCTTCTTCAAAAGTTTCTCCACTATCTTCATCTTGAAAATTCTCATGATATTCAATATCATCAGATTTATGAAGCTCATAATATTTCTTCAGTGGTGATCCCATATTTCCCATTGCATTCTCAAGTTCTTCACGAATAATCTTTCTTAGTCCACCCAATGTTATTTTTGCCATGTCTGCTTCACTATATTACTGCATTACTGCACACAAGATTATATATACCACATCACGTCAAGAATACAAAAAAAAGTACAGAGTCAACTCACTCAGACACTGCAGGTGCTTCAACAACACCATCAGCAGGAAATACATTACTTAGAAAGAAATACCCATGGCGTCCATCATCCAGTGTCACAATACAACGAATACGAGATACCTTCTGCACAACGCCTGAACACCCGTTGAATCGCACAAGCTCGCAATTCTTAACAATAATTCGCTCGCCAACCTCAGGCTTCCACTGCACCTCAACAGCACCTTCGAGAGTCTTACGGCGCATCTCATAATCCGCATAAGCTCGCACAGCCTCAAGATCATCAAGGGTTAGCTGCTCAAGCGCCTTAACAAGCGGCGCTACACTCTCACTCGCCTCGGGAAGCTTCGCAGCCTTGCTTTGGAGCTTGTTCTTGAACTGTGGCTTCTTTGACTCGACATTCTTTGATTCAGTTGACATGTTATTCTAATCTCCTTACATAAGACCGGGGGTTCATCCGGTATATCTCCTTTATACAACACCGTTTCTAAGTTTGCACGAAAAAAGTGCGGGTTGCAAAAACAAAAACTGCCCGGCATTTCTACCAGGCAATTTCCTATTTGTGTGTTCCGTGGGAGTCGGACCCACAACTTACGGGTTAAAAGCCCGCTACTCTACCAATTGAGTTAGGAACACATTGTCCTCACCGCCGGAGTCGAACCGGCACGCTATTCCTAGCAACGCGTTTTGAGCGCGTCATGTCTCTCCATTTCCATCAGGTGAGGTTGTTTATATCTCTACTCTACTACACCACACTCCACTTTACACAACTTTTTCACCCCGCAGGCACAAGCATGTCACATAACCCCTAATGCCTTTAATTCAGCTTTCATAAGCACAGTCAGTTTCTTGTCAGGATTTTGTTCAAGAACCAATTCCATCTTGCGTTTATCATCAAGACCTCGAGATTCATCTTTCCACATAAATCCTTTGATCTCTATATATTCATTTGTTTCTGGTAAATAAAAATCTGGATAATATATACGAGTTATTCCTTGATCATCAGTCCAATTAAATTTTATAGTTCTTGTTTTTGTCCAAGGAATTTGTTTTTCATTTAGCCATTCGGCATATTTCTTTTCCCAAGTTCCTTGTACAGTTACAATATCACCTACATATGGTGAGTACACAGGATATGTCTTGGTTTTAATTAATCCATTAAAATTACTTGATTCTTTATGACCATTAGAGATGGCTTCTCTATGTTCTTTTGTTAATTTTTTACCAAGAAAAGAATGTTTAAATCTACCTGATTTAAGTCCGTCTACGTAATTTTCTGAAGCTTTCTTTATAGAAGGATGTGTTTCTTTTGTTTGGCCTTTGCTCCAACCTTTACCTGTAAAGTGGGTTGTATCTATTCCTAAATTTTTTACCCACCCTTTAATAGCTTTATCCCTAGAGCCACTATTGGCAACACCATAAATTTTTATTAAAAGATCTCTAAAAGAAGTTGAAATTTTTACAATTTCCTCTAATTCTTCTTTTGTCATATTTTTAAATGACTTACCATATTTACCATTCTTTTTATTATAAGTCATTCCAACATGCTTTTCAGCAGCTTTTTTTATGCTTTCATTATTTTCTTTTGTTTGACCTTTTGACCAATTTTTACCCATAAAAATAAATATACACGGATAGTATGCCGTGTATATTTATTTCACCACTTTGTGCTCAGAGGGGGACTTGAACCCCCACGGCCTTTCAGCCGACTGATTTTCTTACCACCCTGGTTCACACCAAGCGAATTTCTTCGTTGTGGTCTGGACTATACCTTAACCTTTGCTTTCGCTTTAGGTTCTGCCCGTCTAGTCTCTACACCTTCCAGTTTCCTGGCTTGGCTCGGTATTGTCTGTTATTAACAGAGTTTCACCGAATTTGAGCAGTTCTACTCCCCCAGTTTCCCGGGAGGCACTCAATTTAACGTAAGTCAGTTATGTCTACCTGTTCCATCATCTGAGCGTATTAAATTAAATATCTATTCTGTTTTCAAATATGGTGAACCTGGATTGGATACCAGGACTGTGGCGTTTTACAAATCGCTGTCTCTGTTTGGACTACTCACCATATATTTACTCTACTCTATCACTTCAGACTTTACATCAGATTTTCAACATCTCATACTTTTTCTTCAGAACTTTTCCCAAACCAGGATTTACTTTCAAAGCTTCTGGAACGATATTCATACGAATATGATTCCTCATGTATTTTGGATCTGAATTTGACTCATCTTCAATCCAAGACAAATTTCTCTTTGCTACCCAAGATTTAATCTCATCCTTAGGCGATACAAGAAACGGACGAATTACATTCCCCCTTGAATACGGAATCAACTTCGATTCACCATGCAAAGAAGTAAAAATCCAAGTCTCAATAGCATCTCCCAAATGATGCCCAGTAATCACAGGCTCACCAACTGAACCAAGAAAACTATACCTCTCATTCCTCCAAAATTCCTCAGGAGATACACCCTTAGGCTTTTCACAACCAAGCCTTCCAACCTTCAATTCAAGCTTTCTTTCCTGTGCAAACTTCTCAACAAACCCAATTGCACGCTCAGAATTCACAGTCCCATGATGAAAAAATGCAAGAGTAATATCTCTCTTTCCATTCATAAGAAAATCTGCAATCGCTACAGAATCAATACCCCCAGAAAATGCAATCGTACACTTCCTCGGAAGCTTACCCATAAACCTCAACATTTCTCTTCCTCTTCGGTTTATTGTCAGTGGAACGGGTGGGACTCGAACCCACACAAACCTGTTTATGAGACAGGGGCTCTAACCTATTGCGCTACCGTTCCGTTTGTTACTTACTTTTATACTGTACTCTATCTCACTCTACTTTACACAGATTTTTTCTCGAATGTGCATTTTCTAATAAATCTGGTATCCACTTTTTCATCTACCCTCTGAGGTGTTATATTAAGTTCAGAAGATAATTTGCATACCCAAGTATACACTTGAACCTAAATATGTATAAATTCGAATGTATTTTTTGTTCCCGAGGTACGATTTGAACGTACACATTCTTGATTCAAAGTCAAGGCTCCTGCCGATTAGAGTACTCGGGAGTGATATATACTTTTATGGAACTTATTTTTTCTGTTATTATGCTTACTATATCAATATCACCTACAATTTACATAGGTTATAAGATATTAGTTTAAATTATCAACAGTAATGAACATATAAAATATTATTACCAGACTTATATAAACCAATTAATTGTGATGTATAATGTTCATCTCTAGATTTAATATCATATTGATAAACGAAAATATGTTGTTCTCGATTAGGAAGCTCAATTCCTATTTTTTCAGGTCCTCTAGGAGTTCCACCACCAATAGCTAATTTAGCTAATGATGTAATTCCTATTGTTTCTGTTTCATTTTCATACCAAGCAAATCTTGCTTCATCTTTTATCATGATGATATCTCTGCTCCGAATCCTGGGGTCGAACCAGGGACCAATCGCTTAACAGGCGATCGCTCTAAACCACTGAGCTAATTCGGAATATATCTACAATCTATATCAAAGATTTCACTTGTATACATAAGATTGTTCAGGGGACGAGACTGGATACTCGCATCTCCGGCCGACAGTGACCGGGTCTTAGAATTAGACTACCCCTGAGGGCGGGTTGCCGGAACTGCCCCGGCGTCTCTGATTTGGAAAAACAGGGCACAACTTCTATACCAAACCCGCAGGTGTCAATCTTCCTCGTCTTTGTCTTTTTTGCCTGCGTCTTTATCGCGATACAGTTCGCAGTTCGCTGTTTTGACCCAGTACTTGCCGCCTTCGTATTTGATCTTGCAGTTGTGAGGGCCAGCTGACGACGCCAGTTCGACAACTGTACCTGAGGAAACATATTTGACCTCAGGTCCAACGCGTGTTTTATACAGAAGGACAGATGAGAGACCGAGAGTGGATGTAAGTTTTACTTTATCACCCTTGCTTAAGTTTTCAACTGCATTCCTATCGGAGTCAGAAGAATAATTTTTCTCTACGGCCTCGAACAAATCACGGTGAAGATCGACTAATCTCATATCGAGATTAAATATATTCGACTGAGATCAACTCTCAGTGGAAAGACCCGCAGTGTCATAATGTTTGCGGAGAAGGTTATATAGGGTGCGGGCTTCTGTTCCGCTAAAAGTTACGCCGAATCCTGGGCGTGTAACTGATAGGGTTGTGGTGCCGTCGCTCGTGGTTCCGACGGTTGCATTTAGCGAGCCGGGATCACGTTGTGAGGTATAAGTTACACCGCCACGGACAGCATTTGGGTTTGGGACTGAAACAATTCTTGCGTTCTTATTCTGAGACATGTTGATTAACCTCTTTCTCTACTATATACTCTTTGTGTTAGCTTTACATAATTTTATTCTGCCACCGGGTTTTTTCGAGGACGGCCCCGCTTACGCTTTGGTTCCTCACCATTCTCCCCTGAAGACACTTTAAGGGATTCCTTGCCAGTTGGAAGGGGTTCACCAGCGGACTGGGTGCGACCCCCTCCAAGACGGCCTACCTTTACAGAAGCTGCCTCTTCACGAGCAACTTTCATTGCCTTAGGATCATACTTCCAGAAACGGATTCCTCTCTCGAGACCCTTGAAGAAGTTCGAACCTACGTGACTGGTTGTACCCTGTTCAAGGATAAAGAAGTTTCCGTTGGTCTCCATGGAGACGATCTCGCCGATAGAAGTATCCCTCCAACCAGCAGGATACTCAATAACCACCTCATCTCCGACCTGAACCAGTGGAATTCCACCCTCAAGTGCTGATTTTAGACCCTTTGTAGGTGGTTTCCAAGCCTTTCGAGCTGTCTTAATATCATCAGTGTCAACCTTCTCCGTCGTCTGGGTATTCTTTTCGATAGTAGACATAATCCTCTTCGTCCTCGTTATCAACAACGTAATCGTTTAAAAGGTCAATTATATAGCGGTATGCATCTCTAGAATAGCCTGAGATGTCCCATATCTCTTGTTCCTCAGCTGATTTAGCTGGTATCATATCATGAATATGAACAAGTACTTGTTTATTTTTCTGCCTGTTGTGAAATAGTACAATCCACTCGGCAGTTACTGATGTAATTCCATTGCCTTCAAGAGGTTGACCAAAGAATTTAACCAGGGTATCATATTTGCACCTGATTTCTCCTTGAACAGTCGTACCTTCTATAGGGATATCTCTGTCGAGATGTGTTTCATATTTCATGTTTGACTCCCTACTCTATAGGTATACCATAGGTAGGGATTGTTTACTCAACTAAAGCTTGCCTTTGTGATTCATAGCATCTGGAGTAGTTACCGTCTTGAACCTAACACCTACTGTGGTTGGATTTGAACCTGACAATTGGCAGGATTTTCCAACATTTGTACCGTTATTACCACGCCAGTACTTCAGATACTGGGAACGATCTTGTGCATTTTCAAATGAAAGAATTGTCACACCCGACATCTTTCCATCGCCGGCCTGTAAGCCAAGATATCGAGTTGTATGTTCTTCAGCACAATCAGGACACTCATTAATTTTTCCACCTGCATGTTTCTTTGCAGATAAATTCAAATCAAACTCACAATCACAATGAACGCAAGTCTTCATGATTTCTCCTTAGAAAATCAGTATATCAAGTTTCATAGGCTTTACATAAGCCTAGTTATTTGAGCCCACTGCCAGAGTTGCACTGGCGACATCCACGTTACAAATGTGGCACTCTGCTGTCTGAGTTAAGCGGGCGAAAAGGTGGGGGCCGAAGCCCCCGGGATCACTTCTTCTTCTTTGAGGTAGAGGTCGTGGTGGAGCCACTCGAAGAAGTGGAATTAGCGTTATTACCCTGCGTTGCGTTTGGCGCATAAATCTTCAGGATAAGTTGACCGGTGTACTTGTGAAGGAGTTTAACCTGCTCAAGACGCTCGGCACCAGGGGCTGCGATCTTGGTCCAAAGGACAACAACCAATTCGCTTGGAAGATCCTTTGCAAACTCACCAAGGTTGCGAGCAGTTTCATCGTTAAGTGAATGCTCCTTAACATATTCATCGATCTTATCGATGCAAATGTTCCACTTCTCTTGGCCCAAGGACATAACCTTATCGCGAACCTTTTCATAGCCAAAGAGGATTTCCTCAGCCTTCACTTGGCGCTCCTGATTCTTAACGAAATCAGTGTATGCAATTGATGCTTCCGAGCCAACGAACCCACGGCTAAGATTGTAAAACAATGGATTCTCAGGCTCATCCGCAAGATTTGCGAGCATTAGCGTTGCATCAAGGCGTTCCCAGGAGCGACGGCTTGGTTCAACCGCACCAGGATCCTTACCGGTAGGGTCAAGAAACCGTGGGTTTGCTTTAATAAAGTTAACAGTATTACGGTGAAGCTTACCATCAGCCCAAGTCGTCCAATCCTCAGCACTTGGCTTAAGGTCAACAACCCAGAAACGGTCCAGGAGGGCAGGGTCAACCTCATTAACAGAGTAATTGTGGCTAGCGTTAATGGCCGCATAGACACGGCTTTCCGGGTGAAGACGATGGCCATTGAGTTGACGGTCAAGGACGATTTGGAACGCGGCCTGCATAACCTCAGGGGTTGCACGGTTCAGCTCATCAAGGAACAGAACTCGTGGCTCACGGCAAGCTTCCATGTACCAATCCGGTGGAAGGAACTTGGTGACACCATCATCAATCTTTGGAAGACCAATCATATCACCCTCAGACATCTGAGAGAGACGGCGATCAATAACAGTGAGTGCAAAGTACTCACCAAGTTGGAAGACAGATTGGCTCTTACCGATACCATGGTCACCCCGAAGAAGGACCGAAACACGGGCCGGAAGCTTCTCTGCACAATTCTTGAACGTTGCGAAATCCATCATGTTAGACATTTGTTTTTTCCTCTACCTTTTCTTTTTTGTTGATTGTTAGTGGCTCCACCCACCGTTGATCTTGTTATATCACACCAAACTGACTTTACATAACCTGTGTGATTTTTTTTGTAAGTTCCATCTCTTCTAGACGAAGCCAATCATCCCCACAGGTCCAAAGCACTACCCCATCTTCACTTGAAGACCTATTCCATGACTTTTCTGGATTAGGGGTAGGAGTCGTCGCCGCCTCTATTAAACCTTCATAAAGTGACTCGTATGCACCTATATTGGTCTGCATTATTTTGTCACCGCGGACAAGAACGTAAACCTTCATACTATGAATATATACTACATCACTCGTCTTTACACAGAATAATCACCAAGTTCTTTCATCTCAAAATCTACGAGTTCAAGAAACCGTCCATCTTTCATCTGAACACGAAAGACAGCATAGCCAAATTCATCAGATGAGTCAAATTCAACGAGTTCTACAGGAATACAAACCATTCCCACATCACTCTGAATAGGGTGTAGTTCGCGTCCAAGGAATCCCCACTTATCAACACAGGTAATCACCTGTGGCTTACCAATGTACTCGCTCTTATAATTTTCAACGTTCATTTCTTACTCTTTAGCATAGACCAACTATATCATACCATGTTAGGTTTGCATATCATAAACACCCATAAAGGTATCTTTTACAATCCACATCATGTCATCTGTTTCCAACTTTTTTAAGCCCATAGGTGTCGCAGAATAAAGAATTGCATTCCCCTTTTTCCCTACGGGTTGCACGTATCCCTTTTCGATAATATTGTCTGGACCACTCCAATAACTAATATTGGACGTTTCGATAAATGGCTTTCCCTCGAAAGCAGCCACCCACCTCATTGTGTCAAACCGAGTAGCCTTCCCAACCCTTGCGAGAAACGAAATAATAAGATGTGTCTTAGTAATCCGTGGCTTCTTCATAATTCTATACTACCACATAAAAAAGTGTTTGCACGGAAAAAGTGCGATGCAATCTCATTATGATGTGGTATACTGATCTCACAAGGAGGAAGCATGTCTAAGTTGAATATCAATGGATTCGAATTTCCAAGCCAGCTTCAAGCTCAATGTGCAATTGCTAACATTTGTCAAGAAGCAGTTGCAGCCGGAGCTCGTGGTATTACTCAGTACGATATGAAGTATACCGCACAAAAATATTATGACCGCAAAGTCATTGATAGCGGAAAATCTATCATTTCATGCGTCATCTTTCGATGGGATGCACAGCACCGTGAATTTGGTGGCTTTGGAAAACTCTTTGATGTTTCTCAAGGCTCGAGCATTTTTGAAATTCGTTACCATGCAAATGAATACACAATTCAGGTTGCAAACATGCTTCCTACTCTTGAAAAGATTCGTGCTGAACGAAAAAGTCAAGGCGAAGAATACAGGAAAAATAAGCTTGAAAAGATTCTGCAACCAGACGATTTTAACGCTGGTGATATCGTAAAGCTAAACAAACAAGTGTTTGACTTGTCAAGTGGTAAAATGCAAAGAGCCTCGTGGCCAGACTCTTGGTTCAGACCACAGGAAACTCCGTCAATTGATGGAATTATCTATTATAATAACCCTGAAATTCGCTACAATTCCCAAAAAACCGGTGTATTCCTCGGTTATCTGGATGTTAGAGTAGGTGCACCTCATAGGTATGCTGTTCACAAGGCTTCACTTGTGCAATGGTTTGAATCATCTGCACCAATTTTAATTGATATTCGCGCACTGAAAAAAGTATAAACAGTGTGCAATCTCGATTCCGGTATGTTATACTGGAATTTGATGGAATTCTTCCCAAATAAAAAGTGAAGGGTGTCATCAAATTCCCGTGTAAAGCTACAAGAATTAGTATATTGTAGAAAAGTAAGGAGTAAGGAACATGGATCATAAAGAATTTGAAAGGCTCATTGTAAATGTAATGCGTGAAAATGCATTCTTTACAACTGTGTCACGATACGTCCGCAAGGAACCTACTGACAAGATCCCGACCGCTGGTGTTGGGTACGATAAGAACAGCGACGACATCACCCTCTGGTATAATCCGGTATTCTTTGACGGACTGACTGAGGACGAGCGTAAGTCTGTCCTCTGGCACGAATTCTATCACCTTACCTTCATGCATCTTGCAGGTCGCCGTAAGGATCCACCCCGTCTCTGGAACATTGCAACCGATCTTGCAATCAACTCCATCATTGTCAAGGACAATAAGGGCAAGCTTCCCGACATGTGCTTCCTCCCAGGCAAGCCACTTAAGGGACTCGAGAATGGCAAAGTCACTGTTACCGTCCTTAAGAAAGATGGCACAGTTGAGGTGAAGGATCGTGATCTCACCCCTGAAGAAAAGGAAGTCAACGAAAAGTTCTCAAAGCTCATCGCAGATATGCCTGATAAGCAGGCCTCTGACTGGTACTTCGAGAAGCTTCTTCAATTCAAGCAGGAAAATCCTAACTTCGGTCGTGGCCAACGTGTAAAGAAGCAACCAGGCTCGGGTCAACCACAACAAGGTGGTGGGGAAGGCGAACCCAATGACGACGGCGATGTCGAAATTGAATCTGACTTCTTCAGCGATTCCTTCGATGACCACGAAGGTTGGGGCGATGTCCCAGAAGAAATGAAGGACATGGTCGAAGGTCGTCTCCGTGAAATCCTTCGCAAGGGTGTTCAGGAAGCTGACAAGTCTTCACATGGTTGGGGCACAATTCCCCAGGAAGTTCGTGAAGAAATTCGCCGAAGTGTGTCACGAGCTGTTGACTGGAAGGCTGTACTTCGTAACTTCGTCGGTATGCTCTACCGCGGAGAACGCTCCACCTCTGTTCGCAAAATCAACCGCAAATTTCCATACATCCACCCCGGTGTTAAGCGCGGCCATGTTGCCAAGCTCCTCATCGCAGTTGACCAATCAGGTTCAGTCGGTGATGAAGCACTTGAACAAGTGTTCTCTGTTCTCAGTCAACTCAGCAAAAAGGTGACATTCGTTGTATGTGCCTTTGACACTGAAATGGATACACCCTGGGAATGGCGCAAGGGTATGAAGCCAGAACCAATGCGAGTTCGCAGCGGTGGCACTGACTTCGAAGCACCCACCCGCTGGGCCAATGACCCCAAGCGCCGCGGTGAATATGATGGCATGATCATTGTCACTGACGGTATTGCGCCAAAGCCTAGCAATAGCCGAGTTAAGCGTGGTTGGATTCTTACCCCTGGTTGCAAGATCGATTGGGCAACTGATGAAATGGTTGTCAACATCGAGCCAGAAAAGAAGTAATATATGTCATGAGTTCCCCGTACTGGCAGACTACGGGTTCAAACCTCCTCCTTACACCGTCTGCCAACTTTTATAAAAAACAATTGTAATCTGTACAAAAGCATGTTATAATTGTTTTTATATTCTGGGTTTGTAGCGAAGTAGTCGAACGCAACGCGCTGTAAACGCGTCGGTCACCATGCCCTCCTAGGTGCAAATCCTAGCGAACCCACTAAGGAACAATGGCCGAGGTGTAACAACCCCCCAGGGTTCGAATCCCTGTTGTTCCTCTAACACTTATAGATTGTGTGACACAATGGACCTATTATTACATCTACAAACGATTCTAAGCACCCCTTGGATCAGCGTCGGCTGGTTCCTTGGTGGTGCTTATACTGCTTTCAGAATGTATCAATTATTCGTTGATCCATATGCAGACACCCCTCCATGTCCTATAAAATTATTGATCAACGCAGGTCTAATCGTATCAATACCAACAATTTGTTTTTTCTCTTGGCCAATCCTGTTAGGAACAATGCTTGGTATGGGTGAAGAAGATTCCACACAATGAAATTAATCTTTGCACACGAGCAAAGACTATATTACAATCATATAAAAGGACAATAACATGCCTGACTCTCTAGAAAGACCAATGCCCAGGAATCTTTATCTCGCCCAACAGGTCGACCAAGATTCTATGAATGAACTATCCAAAACAATCATAGACATCCGCGAGAATGATGAATTCCTCAAGCGATATTATGCCCTGTATAATCTAGAATATAACCCAGCACCGATCAATTTGCACGTTGATTCTTACGGGGGTGCAGTCTACCAATGCTTTGGGTTACTCTCAATCATGAAAGCTAAAGGAACACCAGTCAACACCATTGTTACTGGCTGTGCAATGTCATGCGGCTTCCTCATTGCCATCCACGGTGCTCACCGCTCCGTCCACAAAAACGCAACCCTAATGTACCATCAGGTCTCATCACATGTCGGTGGCACTGCTGCAGACATTGAAGAAGAAGTAATTGAAGTCAAAAGACTCCAACAGAAAATTGAACAGATGACCCTGGATAACACCAAGATCACTGAAAAACAACTTGAAAAAGTCTACAAGAAGAAAAAAGACTGGTACCTTGACGCCAAGGACGCAGTCAAATGGGGCTGCGCGGATGTCATCATCTAATGAATACGGAGGAATATCTTCACAACCAAGAAGATCACACCTCCGTAGAAAAAACCTGCCACCTCGGCGATAACTCCATAAACTGGGCAATCATTACAGAAATACTCCCACATGGCTGGTACAAAATATCCTCACCCAATAAAAACTTCGAAAACACCATCTATACAGAAGATGATAACAGATGGTTCAAACTACTCCCCAGGTAAAATAGCCAAATGGTCAGGTATAAAACGATACCAATCAAACCCAAATGATACACTCGTCATCCTGGTAAAAAAACTAGACCAATCAAACATAATCAGCCAGTACTTTGATGATCCCAAAGAACTTAGATGGATGTGTTTCTACTTAGATACACCCGGTGACCCAATCCTCCTAAAACAATCAGAACTCACCCTTGTCTAATATAAAATCTGGAGATCTCTGTGTCATCAAATGGTGGCACATCAAAAAAAAGTGTATCGTTGATATCCCTGGTATCTATACAGGACACGAACTCTTCATAGAAGATGATATCATACATACACTGTATAATGTAATAATCATATCTCCAGATATACCCGGCCCACCCTTCATAACTCAAATAACAAAACGTCCTGTGTCATGGAACAACCAATCCTCTTAACAGCACTATTCCTAAATTTCTTAGGCTTCCCTTTTGTCAAACTATTCCTAACCCTATTCACAGGAACTTGGATCATCAAAAACTTCGTCCTAAACTAACCTGTGTCATATATTCAGTATTACACTATAATACACTTTATATCTCTTATATTAATCCCATATACAATTTATGACACATGATCTATATCAGATTCTGTGTCATATGTCTTTTTATTATACCAAACCCTTATACCTGACTTCGAACCTGATCCAATATTCGTGTCACATTTCTCCTAAACCACTCAGACTCACGTGCACTCGCTACCACAGAACTCGCCTCCTCAACACTCATCTGTGACATGGCCATCATCATAGGCCCAGCACCCGTACTGTAAAGTGTGACACGTCCACAAGATAACTCCAAATCAGATTCACCCGAAGGAACTGCCTTACTACTACAAAAACACAACACATACACAGGTATACTATACCCCAACTCAGCAGGCAACGCCTTCAATATACAATCAACACCACTAACAGATATCCCACTAAATGTCTCATCAACTAACCAAGTATCAGGCCCAGAAAAACTTATATTATATTCCTGAAACCCAGGATTCTGTACCTCAAACCTAACACTCAATACCGGATACACACTGTCAGGTGTATACAAATCCCAACTACCCGGATCAATACTACCAGAAGCACGATGTGTCCCACCATTCAAAAACTGTATGTCTATCTCATCAGCAACATCAGTATACGGATTCCATACACCAAATTTACCACTCCCGCTAAATGCTACCGTCATCCCAAACCAATACACCTGCCCTACCATACTCGGACTAAAACTCGCAGTCGCATATCCCTCAGTCGTAAACATCGGATAATCTATATACGGAAAATATCTCGCAGTCCCAGGTGGCTGTGCCATATCTCTATATATTATACATCTATCTCATTTCCACAACTGCCGCATATACCTCGGCCGCCAAACAGCAGCATGCTTACCCTTAACCCGCTTCTCCAACTCCCTCATCAACCGCTTATCCCGTCCATCCTGCACACGCCACCTCACCAATGTCAACCAACCCCCAAACAACACACCAACCAAAAAACTTCCCGCACATATCCCAACCCCAATCCATATCATCGTCTTCAGTGCAAGGTACTGCATAGGCCGCCAAGCATATATATCTCCCTATACTATACTACTCTATACTAACAAGTACACACTACCAATTACCCCCAGTATCTACTCTCATCTATACTATACTAGAACTTAGTCTACTTTCCTCTATACTAGAGTCACACTCCCAACCCCCCCAGCACAAATCAACATCATATTATCTATATTAAAAAATGCCTTGGTTGTCGCCCCGGTAGAGGGTCCGACAACCAAGGCATAATTATATATATATTACCTCCCATCAACTCTTCCCTACCCTAACACTTTTTTACACTTTTTCCCCATATACCCACAAATGATCTGCTTCTCCCTATACTAGAGTCTGCTTTCCTCTATACTAACTACACACACATAACCATCCCGTATTACACATACTATACGCTTTATACACATCACTCACACACATAATCACAAACAACTAATATCATTTTTATCCTGTATTTCTCCTTATTATTAGCGTATTACTTCAGTCTATTTCAGTATTACAGAGGAATACACGGGCCTAGGCAATCCGCCCTCTTGAATCAGGAAATCCAGTCTCTTGGTATAGGATGCCACAATTTACCACTATTTGCCACCTGCTCCCGCGGGTGGGGAAGAGTGTGAAGGAAATATCCATTGGTTGGGTTGGGTATAGGGGTATTTGTATTGGTTTGTGTTGGGGGACTGGGGAATATAGAATGTTGTGTTGGGTTAGTATAGAGTTGGTTATAGAGTATAGTATAGAAGGTAGTATAGAGTAATTGGGTATATGAGTAGTTGAGTATAGTATGTGGGGATATAGTGGGAGTTAGTATAGGGGAAAAATAAAAGTGCATCCCGTGGGAGGGTTTTGGGTGTATTATGTGATAAGAGATGAACAATGTGTTATTGGGTATTAAGTTTGGTGTATGTGTTTTTCTCAAGAGATGAGTTATGGTTTAGCTGCGGTGAACGTTGTTTCTTTGGGTTTATCGTTAAAGCAAAAAAAATGGGTTAATTCTGTTGGTATTGGGTTATTTGGAATTGCGATGGAATTAACGCAAGGTTATCAATATGGGTTGATTGATCGAGGTTTGGGTCAATGTGGTGCTGCTGTTAATTCTATTGGGTTTACAATGTTATTGGTTAGTATGCAACCTTTGTTATTTTTGATGGCGTCTGAAGAAGAGATAGGTAAAGAAACTAAATGGATGAGTGGGGATAATAAACTTATTCGTATGATTATGTGGGGATTTTATTGTTTGTTTGCTGTTGCGTTTTTGGGTGCTTTTGCATTTAAGAGTGGATGGTGTAATGGTCCAGGAACGGGTGCATGGTGTGATACATGGACGGGAGTAGATCGTCGTGATTGGGGTCACGTTGCTTGGCATTTTGCATCTCAACCTTCATCATTAGTTAATGGATTGATATCAAAATTTTTATTGGTATCTTTTGTGTCTCCTGTTATTGTTGGATATTATATTGGTGCTCGGTGGTATCCGACAATGTTGTTGATTGGTGCAAGTATACCAGCGATGTTATTTGATATGTACACTTGGCCTGCTGTATGGTGTTTTATTGGTGGTGTATATTGTGTTCCCGTGTTTGAAAATCTTTTTCAGAAAATAATAAAAATCTGCATGAATCTTAATAAATAAATTATGAGTGAAAATGTAGATCCTAGGAATACAATTATTGGTGGGTTATTGGGTATAAGTTATGATTTGTTGAATCATATAAAGAGGCTTGGTGATGATATTATGATGCCGCAATTTGAGGTTAACACTGCGGGTTTGGCTGTGGGTGTTGTATGTGGGTCTGTTCCTGGGATAGTTGCTGGGAAGATGAGATTACCTGTGTGGGTGGTTCCTCCTGTATCGTTTGTTGTTGGTTGGTTTGTTTGTGAGAAACTATTTAATGTTGCGCATGAGTATTATGATGCGGGTTCTATAAGACATAGGGCGTATGATATGACGAGTATAGGATCGGGATTGTTGGTGTATTATCTTGTTAAACGATAATTAAAGAAAAGAGATAAAAAATAACTTTAAGTGGATTGAGAAAAATAATTCGTGAAGAACTTGAAAATGCGATGGGTGGTGGAGATTCAGGTGGTGGATCTTCTGATATTACAAAGATATCGATTGATAAATTGAAGCGTGCGTGTCCTGCTGCGGCACAGGCTGCAATGGGTGGTGAGAGTAATATCGGTGGTGAAGTTGATCATAACGATATTTTTTGGGTTATTACAAATAAGCCACGTATGGTTTCTGGTGGTTCTGATGAGGGTGAATATGATAGAGAAGAGTGGACAGAGACCAATGAGCCAGAGCTTGCTTCTGCGCTAGTTGATAACTGGGAAAGTGTTGCTTGCGATGTTAATGGTCGCAAGGTTGTTTTCTTATGTGGATCAGAGGATGATGAGTATGGTTATTACTGGGACAATTCTGATCAGGAATGGGTTAGTTATAATTTCTGAAAGATAGAGATATAAGAAGTAAAAGCCTCCCGTCATTATTGATTGGGAGGCTTTGAAGTTCATATAAAAAGTTTTTATGTTTATATATAGATAATTATAAGATTATTACGTTAAATTAATATAAGATGAATTTGGGTGATTTGAGATTAGTGTCTTCATCTAAATTGACCTTTGACACCGTAGTATGCATCTGGGTCTCTTGAGAGTTCTTCTGAATCTCTTTGATCAGAAAGGTGATTTTCAATATCGTCTTTTGCGCCTTCAATAAATTCTTTTTCGACTGCTTGTTTTAATACTGCGTTTTCTAATTTTTGTAGAGTTGCGAAAAATTCTTCTTCACTCATATTATTTTCAAGTTCTTCATTTCCAATATAATTAAAATCTCCTTCTTCTGTCATAGAACATGTAGGTTCATCGATTGAATCATAGTCATATGATACCCATGTTCTAACTTTAAAATCTCCAGAAGCGATTATAACAGGGTATGTTACTTGTGAATCTTCAACTTTACCGATACGTGAGGACGTGGAGCGCTCGCGGCCTCGAGGCATAACAAGGTATGTTGCTTTTGAATCTTCAACTTTACCTTTGCCCCACTCAATATCAATGTTATCATCATTTGAATTTGCGAGCGTATTTTCAAGTTCTTCTTTGATAATTTTACGAAGTTGTTTGATTGTGATTTTCATGATTTCTCTTGAGTTGATTATATTAAATTAAACGTGAGATAAAATATATATATGAATAATGATTGTATTTCTTGTCAAGTTTTGGGAAGGATTAAAAAAAATTGTGCTTGGCATTATTGCAGCGATTGTTTTTTTTGGTGGAATGATTTATGATGATATAAAAAGAACATACACAAATTTTAGTATAAATTGTAAATTATTATGGGAGTATATAGTAACTGGTAGTACCGGCGATTTAATGGTTAAGCCTAGTTTAATCTCTGTTATAATTTATTTATTGTTTTCTTCGCGCAATCCAGTTGATCCTATAAAAGACCCAGGTGACTATAAAATAACGATAATTGGATATGTAGGCGTTGTACCTACAGAAGCATTAATACAATTAATCGCCGATTATCAAATGATTGATCTTAATGAAGCTCGTAAAATAATTGAAGTTAATAATTTAAGATTTGAACTTGCAAATGGTGTTAAAGAAACTCGTGTTGCAGAGTTAAAGAAACAATTTGAAGATGCAGGTGCAATTTTAGAAATTATACGAACTGGTATTAATGAAAATGCTGGATAAATGTTTTAAATGAGAGATAAATCATCATAATAAAAAATTTTCTCTTCAAGTGTTTGTAAATTTAAAGTAGTGCAAGTTTTTAAGTGTGACCATTCTGAGTATTGAATATCAATTACCAAAAAATAACAGTCTCTCCACGCATCATTAAAAGTAAATTTAACGATATCTCCAAGTACTACTTCAGGTTTCATTCGATTACGCCTAAATGACCTTTGCGAGCCCAAACAACTTGACCATTTCTTAATAGAATACAAATCATCATATTATATTCAGAAATTGCTAGTGCAACATCACCTGGTTCAAAAATAACTTGTCCTGTAACAAATCCCGTTTTACATTTTTTATCATCCCAAAATGGCATGTACTTATCCATTGGTGTAATAAGCTCTCCAACTATTGGATTTCTATTGATGATCATTTATAACTTCATACCAATCTTTTATAAATTTTTTATGATTTATTGATATATAAGCGTAACCTTCATTAACCCAAAGAATAGTTGTTGTTTCAACTTCCTCTTGATTACCTTTTTCATCATCTCTTAAAAACATATTTGAAACTCTTAATTTTGCATCATTAAAATTCATAATTTCATGTGAAATAATAATTCCAATTGTAGTTGTTTCAGCATCGCGGTCGTCTTTTCTCCACGCAATTAAATCACCCGGGTTCATTTTTAATCCACAAAAGTTGTATATTCATCAGTAACCCATATTAAACCAAGCTTTGCTGAAACAACTAAAAGATTCCATTCAGGCCTTTTCCAATTATTGGTTTCAATTTTATAACCATATGCCTGTAAAAATATAACTACATCATCTTTTTCAATTCTTGAAGTCAAATCAAAATGTTCTCTAAATGAAAGATCTAAATCATTTTTCCATATAGCATGTGATTGAGTGATTTTAATCAAATCACCTTCAGTATATCTCCAATGTTTTTTAGCTGCTTCAAACAACATTCTTTTATATTAATATAAAATTATAATCATTTACAAATTAATTTAAGTAATCTCCAAATGTTGGATCCAAATCCAACCCACGATACTCCGAGAAGAGAGCACTTGTACATACTCCCCTTTCACACACATCACGATCGAAACTTCTCCCCTATGGAGGGTATCCACACTTAAATCCATCCATGGGCTTAAACTGGTTGGGTACGTATTCCACTTATTGTGGAGAGTTACGAGATCACCGCGTTTCATAAAACCTTCACCCGAGGTTTCCAAATCCAACCTATAATACCGTTGGGGGAGAGGATCTTCACAGATGCAATACCCACTTTCAGTACAAGGGATAACTCACCTTTTCGAATATAACCCACAACCACATCGCTCTTTGCATTGGGATTCTGAATGAGAGAGTATGAACTCCACGTATCGTACAATGTAATGAGATCACCTTTTTTCATCCTATTATATCCATATGGGTAGGATCACTCCATCCCGTCATACCATTTACGTACCATTTTACCCAGGTGCAGCCAGAAACTCTCCAGGTTAGGAAATTTTGTATTGTATTAGGATCAATTTCTAAGATTACACCTACGCTCCCAAAAGGAACATTACTGGGATCGTACTTCCAATTTTCTCCCACGCTTCTCGGATTACCAACGTGGAGATCAAGAAATAGTTTATTACGAACAAGATTACCTGGTTTCATATGATTACACTATAATAGTTGTAGTAGTATCTAACGCTACACTCATCAATGTTACCATTTGTATAGAGAACAGTAATGTATTCAAAATCCTTCTGGATGATCAAACCCAACTCCTCACCGCGAAAAGTTGAGGATTTTAGATACTTTGCAAGGATAAGATCACCCGGTTTCATTGCGTACATCCATTACCATTATACAATTAAGGAATGGTACTTTGCATAGAATAATCACGTGTGAATTTATCCAATGACTTTGAACCATCCCTTCCTCAAATCACCCCCGTTGATCCATCCGGTCATACCTGTTCTGTGAGAGAATATCCTAATGTAGGGTGAATTTCCAACTTCAACAACAGTTCCAGTATCACCATCACGCATCTTGGCGATGGGTGGGGGAGGAAGTACATCCCAGGTGGGAACATCAATATATACACACCGGGAGAAATCACTCGTATAGAGTAACAGGTTTCCTGGGTAGAAGGAGAAGATCATTTTAGCTTACCCTCCTCAGTGAACTTCCGGGAATTTCCCGAATGGTGGAACCATCCTCTAGGAGGATTTTGTAATAGTTCTCACCCCATCCCCCACGGTAATACTCCAGGATTATTCCCGCACACTTCCGTGCACTCCAGGAAGTACTCCAAATTACAAGATCGCCGGGTTTCATTCTACCACCTCGAAGTTAGGGTAGTAAACCCAACCAATCGTTCCAAATACGAATATCTTGATCCACGGAGATCCTCTCACTTCTGGTTCGAGAACTGTACCAACTTGTTCGTGTGTGAAAGTACCCACTTTTTTAACACCGTTTGGTTTGTTCACAACGTGTACGCTTCCTCTGTAATCTTTCGAACAACAGAGTTTCACGAGATCACCCGCCTTCATATTCCCTCACAAGTTCCAGATCCGCCTTCACGAAGGGAATGAATCTGTTCTCCCACAGGAGTGTACAATTCACAATTGGGAGAAAACCCCATTCACTCCAATCCACGGAATCCTCCCAGAATATTCCGAAGTGAGATTCACCGGGTTCAAATGTGGTGTTTCGTATCAGAACGAGATCTCCCCTCTTCATGCGTGAACCTCCCATCTATCACCATGGTGAATATCAAATGTGCTTATCACTCCGGTACACTCTAGGATCTCTATTGTGTATCCATATGTATCTGTGAAAGTTCTGATAGTATTAATCTTCCACTTCTTCAATACAACACCAGTGAACGGGTATCTACTGGAGAAGTAATAAGTAATGAGATCACCTGCTTTCATGAGATCACCTTGAAGTGTACCTGGGGATCGTAAGGAGGAATGAAGTGTGTATGGATCTCTCCTGTATTCCACAAAATCAGGATATGTGGCTCCTGTATCTCCTCATTACGTGGTAACACGATTCCTGTGAGATACTGTATACGAACCCATGCGGATTCGTTTTCATTCTCCTCATCGAGTTTTCTGTACTTCACGAGATCTCCCACACGTATCGTGATCTTCCACAGATTACCTGTGGTGGGATCATGAAAGTACGCGAGATCATTTTGTTTCACTGAACACCTCACATATCAAACTTGAATTCCTCCAATTCCTCCATAGTGAGTATCTGTGATGAGGTAAACGTTTTCACCGTACCATCTCCGAGGAGAACAGTACACCTGTAGAACTCAAGCGCATCCTTCGGTAATTTTTGAACCGTGAGGAGCATACCAGACGTATTCTTCACTCCGAAGAGATTTGTATATATAAGATCACCCTGTTTATATTTCATGGTTTCTTCTTACAAATCGTTGTTAATCCCGCTATGAGATCTGGGATGTAGAACTCGTGAATCTGAAATATGAACTCAGATTCGGGTGAAGTTGGATCACCTAATGTTACGCGAACCTGTTCATCACTACCCACCTCGAATGTGAATGCACCGCGAATCACTCTCTCTGGCTTTTTCATGATTTATCCGTTAAAAATTTTTGAATATCATCATCCTTACAAAGATTAAACATAATATCAATCTCATTGGGTGTTAAAGTTGAAGTGTCTTTCTGAAGCAGAAGATGATAAAGTATAATTTTTGCTCGCGTGAGATCTTCCATGATAAAATACTATCATAAAATGCAAAACTTTACACATCTTATACTCTTCTCAGATTATCATTGTAACAGGTGAAAACCTCCCCCGTATTTCACAGAACGAGAAATGTTGAGTACCTCTGTTGGGTTTCGTTGGAGAAAATAATGGTGTATTCGTTTCTATCGAGGGTCACCCCCGTTTTGTGGGGGGAATGGGTATCCCCATCAGAGAAGTACGCGAGATCACCGGGTTTCATCCGTGATTACCCTTGATCCATGTGGATTTAACCACCTTACACTACCATCACTCAACAAAACTTTACAAACATCGGAAATGGGATCAGGATCTTCGTGAATTTCAATAATCAATCCAAGGATCCGAATTATTTCCTTGGTGATGAGATTCCTTCCGTGCCTAAATTCCCTGAGTTCACCTGGTTTCATTCACAACCTCCAACCACCTACTCGTGATCCATCCAGTTTCACCGGTATTCCTCAGGATACGGATCCAGCGGTGTTTCAGATCGGGTTCACCTACCCTCACAACGGTACATAGTTCACCCGTGTTAACGAGAATATTCGCGGGAATGAGGGTATCGTACCCATCAATAAAACGTTTGGGTGAATCCTCATCCCCCCAGAGTTCGTGGAAATCATACCAGAGGTTTGAGATCACGCGAACTAGATCACCCCGTTTCACGAGATCACCTCCACATCACGTTCGTACACCCATTCACCACCCCAACCCAGTTGGGAAATTCTCCGAACCTTGTATTTATCGTTACGATCGTGTGGAGGTGGTTCACACTCAACCACCACACAGAGTTCAGGTGGGTACTCGAATCCATACACACGGAACTCACGGAACCGAACGAGATCACCGATCTTCATGATACCAGTATATCACCTTTGTGGATATTTTACACAGGTTCCATGTAGGAAGCTGGTAACCACCCGATTCCCGTTGGAAACATAACATTTAACCACATGATCCACTCACCATTAAAATCGCGGAACTCCTTCTCTTTAAGGATGAACGCGAGATCACTGAGGTTGTATCTGAATTCACCCCTGCACATTAATGAGTGTTCCTCATTGAACTTGAAGAGATCATCCTGTTCTATAGGAGAACTTGGATAAGGTTTACATTGTACGAGATCTCCCGGTTTCATTTCACAAATAGCCCTCTCCCATCAACCCAACCAACCATACCCTTCGTGGTGAGAACGAGGATACCGTGTGGTGTTGGGTTGAGAATACACGCGAGATCACCAGGAAAAAGGTAACTTTTAATGATCCCGGGCTTCACCGTGGTATCACTCTCCCACACGTAACACGAGTTCGTTACCACGAGATCACCGATCTTCATGATACCATCCTACCACGGAACGGGTGAACTTTGTAGGAGTTCCGTGGAGGTAAGTGTGAGGATTGTAGATGATAATCTCTCGATCTTCCCATCGTTCCAGAGTACCCTCCACAACCCGTTACTTCCTGGAGGATCAAGGAGGATTCCTGTACGAGGTTTCACCCAGATATGTACTCGTATCATATCACCCGGTTTCACAGTACCTTTCCCCCTATCTTCCTGAGTGTACTCGTGCCGGGAATGTGATTCATGATCCTTCCATTCTCCATGAGGATTTTACAGGAAACCTCTTCAATGGAATATTCGAGAACCAATCCGATCCTCACGCGCCTCACCCGGAAAGGGGGGAAGTGTTCACTCCATTCACTCCATGAGATGAGATCACCGGGATAGAAGTACATTACGAGATTACCTTCCACTCATCACCATGATGGATATCAATGGTGATCACATTACCTGTAACCTCCAGGAGATCGATTGTGAACAGGTAGGTTTCCGGGAAAACTTTCACGTTATCCTCAACCACCCACTTCCTCACCACGATTCCACTTTCTGGAAACAGGATGGAGGTTACGTAGTTCCCGGTGTTCATATCTCCAATATATCACAGGAGGATGAACTTTACACAGGATTCACCTGTTCAACTCGTACGTGATGTTGGTATCACATGAGGAACAGTACACCCACTCCATCACCTCATCACTGTGGGGAGATTTCCTACCGTGGATCACCCAACCGGAGGAGGAGATATGAGGATTCGGTGTGATCTCATCACCGCAGGAATCACACTTGATCCTATGAAGAAACCTCCCTCCGTTATCCTCACGAACCGCGTAGATCCTACTCATTTCTCCTCAACCCACACGAAGAACCCCGTACACCCACCATCATAGGTTGCCCCCACCCGAACCCCGAGTGATTGAAGTTTCCTCACCCACACCCAGTGGGTAGATCCTATGATCTGTGAACAATTCTCGTGATCATACCCGGTTACGTAATCCCACCTTCCACCCACCTCACGTTTCCTCTTCCCACGGTTCTCACCGGTTTTGTAGGGAGGTTGTGAGGATACTTTTCTATCGGGATCATAACCGAGTTCAACTGGAGGGTTCATGTTCACCATCAAGTTTCTCGTAATCCTTAATGATCTTCTTGAGGTGTTCCTCCAGGAGAGATGTGAGGAATTCACCGGTGTACCCAAGGTGTACCTCTTTCAGTTCCTGGAGATTAGGTGCGTGATAGTTTCCCATGGGCGATCCGTGGTAATGGATGTGTTCCCCTGAGGAGATTCCACGGTGGATTAGTTCACCGAACAACTCACTCAACCACTTCTCAGTATCATTTTCAAGTTCACTCATTATTATTATCCTTCTTGAAGAGGTTGGTTACCTGGAGGGTAACGTAAGGAGAATACAGTATCCAATCGAGAATATGGATCATAATATTCACTCCACAGAACCTTACTCTGAACTCTATCGATCACCTCAATAACAACACCGATTTGATTGGATTGGTAGTAATTCCTCACCATATCCCCAACCTGAGGTTCAGGGTTCATCTTGTTATCAAATGATAACAGAGTGGAATTGTTGTGTTCTTTTACCCCACTCATGGTTTCTCATCATTCAGGGAGGAATAAATCTCACCGTTAAGGTATTCAACCATATCCCTGAGGTTTGAGATACAGGTTCTCAGATTGGTGTGCGAGTTCTCGTTATCACAGGATTCGAGTTTACCTCCACACTCGATACACCTGTTACTGGGGTTGAAGATCTTCTCCTTGTTGATTCTGATCATGTTTCCACTTTATCCCTTTCTCACCCACTTTACACCCGCACCGCGAACTCACTACACAACCATCCGATCTCACCCCGAGGGGAGAGTACCCTGTACCACTCCTTACCCTCCTCACACTCCAACCACGAATCCAACACGAGGAGGAGATCACCTTTCTCGATGATCGCGCCCTTTTCCCATTTGGAGTGATCGTTCCTCTCGGAGAGGTTGCGAAAATCGAAGGAGAACAACCTGTTCTTATCCATGGAGGTACTACACAGTTCACCTACCCTCATTCCACACCTCCGGGTTCAACGTGTTCCGTATACTCATCACTCACCCACACGATCCCGTGGATGGGTGAAAGTACCTTCAGGTTCCACTCGTTCCTCGTCCAGTTGGTTCCGTAGTAGGAGAACCCGTACGCCTGTAGAAATACCACAAGATCACCCCCCTCCACCCTTGGCGTTGAGGGAAGGCTGAGTGTGTGGTAGGATTCGGGTTTCAAAGCATCCCTCCAGATGTAATGGGAACGGGAGATTCGAATGAGTTGCCCCGGTGAGTACCTCCAATCCTTCCGGATGGGATACTCGTGTTCACCGGCGGGTTGGTATCTCACGAGATCACCTCGAATCTCGTGTTCTCCACAAGCTATAGAAGAACACAAACGGATATGTGATTAAATTCCAAAGGTAACTCATCATGATCATTTTCCTTTTTTCATATTAAGTTTTATTGTTTAAAATCTTTTCAGACTGATCTAAAATAGTTTTAATCTTTTCATAGTCGTTTGGATTTAACTGTATGGTATCATAGTGTCCATATCTTTGAGTTTTTCCAAAAACATATTTTATCGCTAACCATATGCGTTTCCACCAAGGTAACCAATGATTAAGTGGAACAGAAATAGAAATAGTTCCAATTTCATTATCAACTTCAAATCTTACATTGTGATCAAATGTCAAACAAGTACATTCAAATCTATGAAGTGTAAATAATTCACTAAAATGACCCATAATAAATTATAACATATTGAGATTAGCTTTTACACATAATTTTAAATAAATCATATTCTTTTCCCGTAGGAACACAGAACTCCTTTAATGATCCTTCGTTAGAAAGAATCATGTGAAATCTATATTTTATTTCTGGATCCCACGTTTCACTTAGTCTATAACCAAGATAAATTCCGAATACATCTTGATAATGTGAATCATTAGAAATTTGCACAATATCACCAAGATTCATATGAGTGACCATTTAACTTCAACAAAAGTATGCTTTTCTTCATTATTTTTATTTCTTTTAATAAAAAAGTATATAGTAGTTG
>SXGU01448617.1_pt1 | contig 42099 bp, 24 predicted proteins | sample 3174531 | NCBI WGS metagenome assembly SXGU01 (sample SAMN11356863, study PRJNA531348) | freshwater metagenome | isolation source: freshwater sample F1-140 | place: China: Fuxian Lake, Yuxi | collected 2017-12-25 | reverse complement strand
GGATAGGGTCAAGGCGCCGCTGCCGCTCTTGGTCAGCGCTTGCGCGCCGCCGGATAAAGCACCCGAGGCGGTCACCGCCGCGTCTGTTTGGATCGTCGCCGCGCCCGACAAGGCTATCGCGTTGTCGATAGTGGTCGCCCCCGTCACTTGCAGTGTGCTGCCCGAAGCCAATGTCACCGTGCCGGCACCCAAATTACTGTCAGTCGCCACGCTCAGCACGCCCGCCGACACAGTTGTAACATCGGTGTAGGTATTGGCGCCCGAGAGCGTCAATGTGCCGGTCCCGGCTTTGGTCAATCCGCCGGTGCCGCTCATGATACCGGAATAGGTAGTCGAGGTGTTGTTGCCGCCCGCCGTCAGCGTGTAAGAACTGAGCGCCACGTTGCCGGCACCCGACAGCGAACCGACGGTTTCCGCTCCGCCCAAGGTAAAGGTGGCGGTGCTGGCAACCGACACCGCACTACTGTCGGCAATCACTCCTGCGGCACCTGTGGTCAATGCGCCCGCCGCCAGATTTGTACTGCCGGTATAGGTATTAGCGCCCGACAGTGTAAGTGTGCCGCTGCCGGTCTTGGTCAAGCCGCCGGTGCCGCTCATGATACCGGAATAGGTGGTGCTGTTGCTGTCGCCCGCCGTTAGCGTATAGGAACCGAGCACCACGTTACCGGCACCCGTCAGCGAAGCGATAGTCTCGTTTCCGCCCAAGGTCAAGGTCGCGCCAGACGCAACCGTCAGCGCGCTGGTGTCGGCGATTTTGGCAGCGCCAGCGGTGGTCAACCCGCCTGCCGACACCGTGGTGGCGCCGGTGTAGGTGTTGGCGCCGGACAAGGTGAGGACGCTTGAACCGGACTTGGTCAATGCGAAGCCGCCGCTGATAGCCCCGCTGATAGTCAGAGGCACGCTGGCGGAGACAGTGGTATCATCTGCCAGGGTAATGGCGCCGCTGATAGTACTGCCGCCGGCGGCGGCGAGAGCGCCGCCATTCGAGATGCCCGTCCCGGATACTGTCAGCGCCTCACCGAGCACGACACCTGTGTTGGTCTGCAGCGACGCCCCGCTGCTCACCGTGGTACCCGCCGCAGTGGTACCCAAGGCGCTGTTGTTGTTGATGAGTAGGTAGCCGGTCGACACCGTGGTGGCTCCGGTATAGGTATTGCTGCCGGACAGCGTCAACTGGCCCGCCCCGGTCTTGGTCAACGCGGCCCCCGACCCGCCGTCGCCGATCACGCCGCTGAGGGTCAAAACATAGGTCGACGGTGGATTGGCCGACACGGAAATGGCGGTATCCGCCGCCAAGGTAATGCCGCCGCTGAGTGTGGCGCTGCCACCGGTGAGGCTCAGCGTGCCGGACAGAGTCAAAGCCTCGGCGATGCTTCGCCCTACTCCACCGCTGATCTCCAGCGTCGCCCCGTTGTTCACCGTGGTACCGGCGGCTGTGCCTAGTGCGTTGTTGTGGCTGACCACTAAGGTTCCTGCGGCAACCGTGGTAGCCCCGGTATAGGTGTTATTGCCCGACAAGCTGAGTTTGCCCGAACCGGTCTTAGTCAGGGCATACCCGCCGGAGACGTCGTCGACGACGCCGCTGATAGTGAGTGCCGTGCCGCTGACGCCGATGCTGGCCGCCCCCGACAAGGTGACATTACCGCTGACCGTGGCGGTGCCGCTAGTCACCGAGAGCGCGCCTTCGCTGGACAAGCCGCTACCAGCCAGGGTCAGGTTTTCCGCCAGCGTCAGGCCGTTGGCGATCTGCAACGTCGCCCCACTTGCCACACTGGTGCCGCCGGTGGTATTGCCCAACGCACCGGTGTTGTTGGCGATTAAGGTGCCCGCCGACACCGTGGTGGCGCCGGCATAGGTATTGCTGCCGGACAGCGTCAGCGTGCCGTCGCCCGCTTTGGTCAGCGCGCCGGCACCGGCCACCACGCCGCCTAGGCTCAAGGTATCGCCGGTGCCGTTGGTGACGGTGAGCGTATAACCGGAACCGATGGTTAAGGTAGCGCCCGAGGCCAACGTGGCGCCGCTGGCCGAATCGGCGTCCAGCGTCAGGCTTTCCGCCAGGCTGGGGTTGGACGAATACGAAACGCTGGTACTGGCCAAAGTGCCGGCCAATACCAAAGTCTGCGAGCCGCTGGTGTCGGCAGCGGCGATCGCGACCGCTTCGCTGAAGCTGACGCCGTTGCTGATGTCGATGGTGGCGGTGTCGGTGGCGTTGGTGATGTAGATGGTGTCGCTGGTGACCGTCACATCCGCGTCGGTGTCGGCGCCATGCCCGTCGTTCAGGTTGAAGCGGATGACGGTATCGCCGGTGGGCGTGTCGTTTTGGTACTTAAGGTTCTGGATGACCGCCTCGATCAGCGTTGCCGTGGCGTTGCCGTCGAAAGTAACGGTCAGGACGCCGTTGCCGGTGTTGGCGACGGTGGCGAAGTTTTGGTTGCCGTTCCCGCTGTCCTGAAGGTTGCTTCCGCTCAGCGAGAAAGTCCCGTTTGTCTTGAAGGAGAACACGTCCGCCGCCAACGGCGTGGCCGTGGTTCCGACGTAGCGCTGCACCGTCAGCACGCTGCCGTTCCAGTTGCTGGCGCCGTTTTCCGCGTCGGACACGGTGGCCACCGATGCGCCGCCATCCAGCAGCACTGTATTACCCACGCCGGGCCAAGCCACGCTGTCGCCGTTCAGGTTGGCAATTACTGGCAGAACGTTGGTCATGGTCAGGGTAAAGTCGTTGCCGGAGCCGTTGACGGTGGTCTTGTAGCTGGCCTGCAGCGTCCCGGTACGGCCTCCTTCCGCGAGGCCGCTGAAGGTGCCGGTGACGGCGTCGGTGGAGTCGTTGTCGATCAGTTTATAGGTATCGTTCAGCACCGGCGTGTAACCGGTCGCCAGGGTGCTCGTCAGGCTGCTGCCGGTCAGGGTGACGGTACCGTTCACCACGACCTGGTCGTAGCCGGTACTGACAAGGCTGCCGCTGTTACTGAAGCTGTAGCCTGCGGTGGTACCACCGATGTCGGCCAATAGGGATCCGGCCAAGGTCAGGTTGCCGTTGATGGTCAGCGTGCCGGATTCGAGGAATTCGTCATAGGTGGCCCTGTACGCGTTGGGTGAAAGCGTGCCGCCCGTATTCACGGTCAAATTGCTGTTCAGCGTGCCGCTGCCGGCCAGGGTGGCGCCGCTATTGACCATCACCAAACCCGCGCCGCTGCCGTTGAGGGTAGCGCCGGAGCCGTCGGCGCCGATGTACAAGATACCGGTGGATACCGTGACCGTACCCAAAAAGCTGGTGCTATTGCCGCTCAGCCGCAGGTAATCCGTCCCGCCCTTGTTCAGACTGGAACTGGCGCTGCCGGTCAAAACACCTTTGTACTGCTTATTGGCTACATTGGCTTGAGTGATCGTCAACGCATAGTTGCCCAGCGCGATAGTGGCGCCGGAGGCGTTGGCGCCGGACAGGCTGCCGATGGTTTCGTTGGCCAGGAGGGTCAGGGTGCCGCTGTTGACCTTGACCCAGGACGCGTTGGGCAGGGCCGAACCGCCGCTGACGTTCAGGACGCCGCCGTTGCTCAGGGTGGTGGCGCCGGTGTAATCGCTGGTGGTGCCGTCCAGCGTCAAGGAACCGCCGGTCACGTTGATGGAAGCCACCGTCAGACCACCGCTGCCGGTGATCTTGCCCGAGTACGTGGTGGCGGTGCTGGTTTTCTCGTTAGTAGTGAGGGTGTAGCTGTTCAGATTCACCGTGGCGGTCGCTCCGCCGGTCAAGGTGCCGATTTTCTGGTCTGCTGACAGGGACAGGGTGGCGCCGTTGCTGACCGTCACGTCGCTGTACGCGGAGGTGCTGTTATGGCCGATGGCCTGATTGCTGCCGCTTAAGTAATTGGCGGCCAGCGTACCCGCCGACACCGTGGTAACCCCGGTGTAGGTGTTGTTGCCGGACAGAGTCAGGGTGCCGGTGCCGGCCTGGGTCAGGCCGCCGGTGCCGCTGAGGGTGCCGGAGAAGGTGGTGCTGGTGGTGTCGCCACCAGCGGTCAGTGTGTTGCTGCCCAGAACCACGTTGCCGGCTCCGGTCAGGGAGCCGATGGTTTCGTTATAAGACAGGGTCAGGGTCGCATTGGACGCTACCGTAACGGCACTGCTGTCGGCAATGGCGCCGCCTGAGCGATTCAAGGTCAATCCGCCCGCCGACACCGTGGTCGCCCCGGTGTAGGTGTTGTTGCCGGTCAGTTCCAGCGTGCCGGCGCCGACCTTGGTGAAGCCGCCCGCCCCACCGATCACGCCGGCCAGGGTGCTGGTGCCGGAACTGTAGGTCGCCGTCAGCGTCTGGCCGCTGGCGATGGTGACGTCGGTTGCCGCCGTCCCGTTACCGGTCAGGGCGCCGATGGTCTCGCTGGCGTTCACCTTGAACACGCCGGAACCGGAGAGGGTGACCGCGCTGGCATCGCCGATGGCCTTGCCGCCGGTGACGGCCAGCGTGCCGGCGGAAATGGTCCAATTACCCGAGTGGGTATTGCCGACGCCGGTGGCGTAGGACAGGGTCATTATGGCGCTGCCGCTCTTGACCAAATCGCCGCTGCCGCTGAACTGGCCGGAGAAGGTGTAGTCTGCGCCGAGAGTAATCGTGCCGCCGTTGCTGCCCACGGTGACGGCGTTGTTGATGGTGTCACCTTCATCCGCGGACAAGGTGCCACCGTCGAGGGTCACCGTACCGGTGCCGAGGTTGGTGTCCCAGGTCACGTACAGGGTGCCGGCCGACACCGTGGTGGCGCCGTAGCTGTTGCTGGGGGAGTCTAAGCTCAAAAGCCCGTCGCCGGTCTTGGTGAGGTCGCCGCCGCTGACTACGCCTGTCAGTCTCAAATTGTCGCTACTGGCGATATTCTTATAGTCAATCGTGCCGCCACCGCTGCCGAGGTTGATTTTATTGTCGATGGTCTGGTCACCGGTACCGGTGCCGCTCACCGCCAGCGTCGATCCGTTCTCCAGCGTCACCGACACCGCGTCGTTAGCGCCGCCGGTACTCAGATTGGTGTCGCCGGCCACTTGCAGCGTGCCGTTCGATACCGTGATGCTGTTGAGGCCGGTGCTAGCGGTGTTGTTGGTCCCGCCCAGCTCCAAGGTACCGGCGCCGGTTTTGGCTAGGGACGAGGTGACGGCGCCATTGTCGGCCAGCGCCGAGTTAATGGTCAGCGTGTCGCCCGATCCGTTGGTGACGGTCAGCGTCACGCCCGACGCCACATTGATCGTACTGCCGGCAATGTCCAGACCGCTGGCGTTATCGGCATCCCAGGTCAGATCCTCGCCCACCCCCAGATCGCCGCTGAGCGTGATCAAGGCGTTGGTCAAGCTGCTGTCAAAAATAATGGTCTGAGTGCCGGTGGTGTCGGCGGCGGCGATGGCCACCGCCTCGCTGAGGCTGACGCCGTCGCTGAGGTCGATGCTGGACGTGTCGGTGGCGTTGGTGATGTAGATGGTGTCGCTGGCCACCGTCACGTCGGCGGTGGTGGAGGCCGTGCCGTCACTGACGGTAAAGCGGATAACCGCATCGCCCGCGGGGGTGTCATTTTGGTACTTGATGCGGCGCAAAACTTCTTGGACCAGCGCCGAGGTCGCGGTGGCGCCGCTGCTGGTGAAATTGATGGTCAGCGTGCCGCCGCTGTTGGTGAAGGTGGCAAAGGCGCTGTTGCCCGACTGCAATTCGTTGCCGCTGACGGTGAAGTTGGCGCCGGTAAGGTCGAAATCGAAGGTGTCGGACGATAGCGCCCCGCCGGACCGCTCCACCATGAGGCTGGCGCCCGACCAGTCACCGGCGCCGCTGTTGGCCGCATCCAGGTCGGCGTCGCATTGCTGCTGGCATCCAGGACTACCGCATTGCCGACCCCGGCCCAGGTGACGCTGTCGCTGTTCAGATTGGTGAAGGCGGGCCGGGCGTTGGTCGCGGTCAGCGACAGATCATTGCCGCTGCTGCCGGAATAACTGAGCGTGTAGTCCGTGCCGTTGGCTGTCAGGCTGCCACCTTCGTTCACCGTGCTGCCGCCGAACGACATCTTGTTGCTGATGCCGATCGCCCCGGACTTTAGGATCAGGTCAAAACTCTGGTCGGCCAGCACGGAATAGGTCGACGAGAGAGCCAGCGCCGACGATGACGGAGTGGCGGACGACAGGGTGACGCTGCCCGTAACCACAACCTGATCGTAATCGATGCCGCCCCCCGTGGCGCCGGTGATATTGATGGCCAGCGTGCCCAGCAGGGAAAGGTTGCCGCCGATGGTCAGTTTGCCGACGCCGCCATTGGTCCCGGCGACGCCGGGGGCCAACGTGGCGCCGCTGACCACCGACACCCCGTTGGTGATGGAGCCTGTGCCGCCCAGCGTGGCGCCACTGCCGACCGTGACGCTGCCGACGCCGGTAATGGCGCCGGCGAGCAGGAATGTTCCACCGGAAACCGTGGTGGCGCCGGAATAGGTGTTGTTCGAGCCGGCCAGGGTCAGGGTACCCGCACCGTTCTTGGTCATGCCGACGCTGCCGACGACGACATTGCTGCCGAGTTTCAGGCTGCTGTCGGCCGCGACGCCGATAGTCGACGCGGTGAACATGGTGATGGTGGCGTTGCCGGGGCCGGGATTGATGACGTTGTCGCCGCTGATACTGTAGATCGCGCCCACCGAGACGCTGTTGATCTTGGCGCCGGTTCCGCGGAGGGTGAAGGGAATGCCGCTGAGGGTGATGCCGCCCTGCAGCGCCACCGTATTGCCGGTGGCGGCAATCGTCACACCGCTGGTGGCGCCAACGGACGACGCACTGGTCAGGACCAGCATGGTGCCATTGGTGGTGGTGCTGGTGAGGTTAATGGCGCCGGTCATGGTGTTGGCGCCAGTCAGCGTGACGACGCCGCCACCCGTGCCTGATCCCCCGACGGTGAAGCTGCCCGATCCGGAAATCGCCCCCGATAGGGTCACCGCCTTGACCGTGGAGATGGTGGCCCCTGATGAGCCAATCCCAATATCCTTGGCGATGGTCATATCGTTGCCGATGGAGAGCACGCCATTATTGATGATCATGGCGGTCCCGGTGCCAAGATTGCCGGCGTCGCTGATGCTGGTCGTGCCGGCATTGATTTTAAGCTGACCGGTGAAGGTGTTGGCGCCTGAAAGGACCAGCGAGCCCGTCCCTGCAGAGATGAGGTCGCCGGTGCCGGAAATCACTCCCGACAAGGTCAGGGTCCGGCCCGAGCCCACTGTAATGGTGCCGCTGGTGCCATTGAGGGTGACGGACGCGGACGACGAAATATTGACGGTGGTGGTGCCGAGAGTCCCCGCGCCTTCAAAGACGATGGAGGTGACACCGCCGATCGACGAGGCGTTGGTCAGGGTCGCGCCGCTGCTGCCGATGATCAGCGCGCCGGTGAAGGTGTTGGCGGCGCTCAGCGTCAAGACGGCGCTTCCATCCAGAGTCAGCCCGCCCGCGCCGCTGATCACGCCGCTGAAGGTGCTGGTGCTGGTGGGTTTCGCGGTCAACACGACGCCGGAGGCGATGCTGATCGCGCCCGCTCCCAAGCTGCTGGAGAGCCCGCCGACGGCTTCGCTGGCGGACACCAGCAGGGTTCCGCCCGTGAAGGTGATGGCCGGCGTATCGGCCAGCGCCGCCCCGCCTTTGAGCTCCAGCGTGCCGCCACTGATGGAAACGCCGCCGGTGAAGGTGTTGGTTCCGGACAAGGTCAAGGTGCCGGTCCCGGCTTTGGCCAAGGTACCCGACCCATCGATCGCGCCCGAAAACTCGGTGGTGCTGTTGTCGCCGCCGGCGGTCAGAGTGTAGCTGCCGAGCGTGACGTTGCCGGCCCCGGCCAGGGAGCCGATGGTTTCGTTGGCGCCCAGCGACAGGGTAGCGCCGCTCGCCACCGTCACCGCGCTGGTGTCGCCGATGCCGCCGCCCCCGGCGGTCGCCAGGATGCCGGCACTGATGGTGGTGGCGCCGGTGTAGTCGTTGCCTGCGTTGTTCAAAGTCACGGTGCCGGTGCCGGCTTTGGTCAATCCGCCCGCTCCGTCCAATAGGCTGGCGACTGTCGTTGTACCGCTGGCATTGGTGAACGTCAAGGTATAGCCGGAAGCGATGGTGATGGTATTGCCGGCCAGGGTAGTGCCGCTAGTGACCGCATCGGTGTTGACGGTCAGGCTCTCGCCGATAGCCAGGTTGCCGACCAGCGTGGTGCCGGAGGTGGCAAAGGCGCTGTTTAGCACCAAGGTCTGGCTGCCGGTGGCGTCCGCCGCCGCAATGGCGACCGCTTCGCTGAAACTGACGCCGTTGCTGACATCAATGGTGGCGGTGTCGGCGGTGTTGGTGACGTAAATGCTGTCGCTGGTCACGGTCACGTCGGCGGTGGTATCCAATGCGCCGTCGCTTAAGGAGAAGCGGATCACAGTGTCGCCGGTCGGGGTGTCGTTGCGGTAGTAGACGCTACGCAGTACGCCACCAACCAGCGCCGTGCCGGCATTGGCGTTGAAGCTGATCGTCAACACGCCGTTGCTATTGGTGAAGGTGGCGAAGGTGGCGCTATCGGAGTTGCGATTGAGGTTCGCACCGCTGACTGTGAAAGCCAAACCCGTCGTATCGAAGCTGAAGACGTCGGCCGACCAGGCGCTGCCGTTGCGCTGCACCGTCAGACTGGAGCCGTTCCAGTTACCGGCGTCGTTCTCGGCGTCGCCGGCTGTAGCGTCGCCGCCGGAGTCTAGGCGGACGCCTGCGCCGACGCCACCCCAGGCGACGCTGTCAGTGTCGAGGCCGGTAGTTGCCGGGGCGGTGAGAAGGTGGCCATACTCGGTCATCTTGGCCGTTTCAACGTCAATATTGCCGACTACAGTCTCCAGACGCCAGTTGCCGTCCAGCGCGGTGACGCCGGCACCGGGAACAACATGGTCAGGTCTTGCATTTTGCCCCCCGGCGACATACTCCAAGTTCCAATCGCCACCGAGCTTTGTGTTGCCCGTCAAATCTTCCGATGCCGCCACATCCGCCCCAGTCGCAGCCGCCAAGCTGTCAACGAAGCGCTGTCCTTGCACATCCGCCGCGATATTACATCCGTAGAGCAGCAAATCGCCGTCCTCGGCCAGCGCCCGGCCGAGCCGGACCAATTCCGCCCGCACTGAGGCATCGGCGAGAGCGGTAGCGTTCAGAGTATCGCGTCCCAAGCGTAGCGCTCCCTCCGATCCATGGCTCAGCACATGGATAGCGTCGTAGCCGGTGTGGCTTTCCGCCCATTGCGTTATTTGCGCCAAGCCGTCCCGGCTTCCGTCCAGCAGCACCACTTCGACGCCGGGCTTCACGCCGTCTACCAAGGTTTGATAATCGGCCAGATTGGATTCGATGAACGCCACTTCCTTTTTGCCGCCGTTGGCTAACGGGTCCAGAGCGCGCAATTCCACGGCCTGGGACACGATGACCGGGGCGCTCTCGGCTGCGGGGAAAGCCGCCGGAACTTGGTCCGGCTTCGCCTCGCCGCCATCAGTCATGGTAATCGGCGCAGCAAAGTTTCCGGCTTGCATTGATAAGGTTAAGTCTTGCACGTCGACAATTTTGCCCGTCGAAGTTTGCGATAGCGTAGATTCAACATCGGACAATGGCGGGAGGGGGGCGGTATCAGGCGACGCAGGTACGTTGACCGTTGCTGCGGCATCGAGCAGCGCTTGGGCATCTTTAGCCGACGCACCGTTATCCTGGGTTAAAGCTGTATCCGGTAAGCTCGCGTCCGCCGTTGCCACCGCCGCGCCATCGAACATGATACGCGGTTCCAGCGCTATCATGGTGCGTCGGGGTTTATGAAGTGGAGCATTATTAATGGCAGAACCCGTCAAGCTTGAATTTATTTTGCCTGTTTTTTCTTTGAGTAAGTTTTTAATAAATTTCATCTGGGCTTATCTCTGCATGAATAATGGGTTCCAGGTGACATCTGGTTTACGCATTTTGTCCGGAGTAAATATGCAAACAAGAGCGCAGTCGAGCTGAAGGCTGTCGCCGATTTACTGTATTTGAACACTGTCCGGCCAAACCCGCCAAGCGCCGGCACAGGAAAAGCCTCCTTCCGCTATAAACTAAGGAGCAAAAGGGCTTTTTTCGTAAGGATCGGCAGGCCAGACCCTAAAGCTGTTTATAAGCCAAAACCATTTATATATCTTGATTCAGGGGAACAAGTCAGTAGTAAGGAGTAATTTGGCGTGTAGGTGTCGAGCAGCGCAGCCTTCCCGCTCTGTTCATCTAAGTTGTCGATCAAGCGGCTGTGCTGTTCAGTGGTCATCTAGGGCACCCTTCGCTGTCGTCATTAATATATCACGCCCGATTGAGAACACGGCTTTCGGATAACCGCGCCGAAAACACAATAATAGTGAAGTATATTTGAAAAAAAATGACATGACCTTGGCTTATTACGTATAAATACGTAAGTAATATAGTACGCCACAAGTAATCCATCAAGATGATTTTCCGATTAAATTACTCAAGATTACGGTATACAGCCGAATCAGGTGAACCGATAAAAAGTGTAATGGGTCAATTAAAACCGGACACTTTCTTACGCAGTCTTCCTATAAAATTGACGCTCAAATTCCAGCGGCTTGATCGCTTCGTTGTGAGCGCGCATGCTTACCCTTATTAAAATTTAGTCCTGACTTTCTCATCGTTAAGTTTAAGTTGCTCGTGCTTTAAGCTTCGAAAAAGCAAGTTTGCAAACTATATCGTTGGCCGCCAAGCTGACCAGCCTACATTACGCGGATGGGTAATACGCGCTTACCTCCAGATGAAGAAAACTCTTGCGCCACAGGCTGTTCATAAGCGCAGGAGAAGAATAAATTTACCGCGACACCAACCCGCCACCCATATTAAAAAAACGGTAATTATGAGATGATGTGGGTGACAATTTATTCGACGTGTTTGACGACGCTTTTCTTTATTTTTTTTGTGTTATTGATTTATTTATGAAAATTGCTTTATTCGCGGTATTGATTGTTTTGCTTAATGGTTTGTTAGGCTGGTCAATCAACTTACCTCAAAATGTAGGGGCCGATGTTCCATCCGGAAAACTAGGCAGTCTCTCATTCGCTCCGTTTCGCGAAGGCCAAGGGCCTCTGGAAAAAAAATTCCCAACTCCCGAACAAATTGATGCGGACTTACGCTTGATGGGTGAAAAAACCCACACTATTCGCACTTATGCCAGTAATGGCGGCAGTATGCCGGTCATTCCCGCGCTGGCGCGAAAGCATGGTTTGCTGATGATTCAAGGCGCCTGGTTAAGCCCTATAAAAGCAGACAATAGAGCGGAAATCGACGAAGTCATCCGTTCCGCCAACACCAACCCCGATGTGGTCAAACGGATTATCGTCGGTAATGAAGTGTTGTTACGGGGCGACCTGGATTCTAACAAGCTGATTGAATACATACGCGAAGTTAAACGCTCGGTTAAACAGCCGGTGTCTTATGCCGATGTGTGGTCGATGTATATGAAGCACCCGGAGTTAATCCAGGAAGTGGATTTTATTACCATCCACATCCTGCCCTATTGGGAAGACGAGCCTATTACTGTTGATCAAGCGCCGGCGCATATCGAGCGCATTTTCAAACAAGTTCGGCAGGAGGCCGATAAGATTGCTCCCGGTAAACCGATACTGATCGGTGAGTCGGGCTGGCCGGGTGCAGGCCGTCAACGTGGCTGGTCGGTACCTAGCGTGGTCAACGAAGCAAAATTCATCCGCGCCTTGATTAAAGTCGCCAATAAAAACGGCTTCGATTACAACATCGTCGAAGCCTTTAACCAATCCTGGAAAAGCGAGCTCGAAGGCGTGGTCGGGGCAAACTGGGGGCTTTATTCGGTTGATCGAAAAGAGGTTTTTCCTTTGACCGGTCTAGTCTACGAAAATCCCGACTGGCTTAATGTCGTGGTCGCATCGACACTGCTTTTTTTGATTATCGTTGCCTACAGTTGGACCGCGTTACAATCGCTATCCTCATTGCATCTGGTGTTCTTTTTACTGTTTTCGCAGTTACTTAGCCTGCTGTTGGCTAATATGGCCGAGAACCTGTGGTATACCAGTTACAGCGACTGGCAGCGTTTGCAGACGCTATTAATCATAGCCTTAAATGCCGTCTTGGCCGGTTTGATAGTGCAACGCAGCCTGAGCCTGTTAGCCGGCAAAGCGGCCAACCTGAAATTCGCTGCTTGGATTTATACGCTGTATATCCTGTTTGCCGGATTTGCCGTTTATAAAACCTTCGGCTTGGTGCTGGATGGACGTTATATCAGCTTTCCTACGGCTGCTGTTTATATCCCGGTTGTGGGTATGCTCGGTTTAACGATCGTCAACCATATCATCGCACCGTCACGATCACTAAAAGCCGTTGAGATTAGCCGATTGACAGGACATCGAAATAGTCAAGCCGATCAGGATAAGATAGTCGGCTATACCTTGCTGGCGGTAGGTCTGGCTCTTGTTCTTTGGGAAACCAAAGCATTTATGGTAGGCCGCGACTTTATTCTTGCTTATGCGAATGTCGGCGAAAGAATAGCCATGGCTTTTGTTTTTTCGGTAAGCAATTTTCAGCTGGTAGTATGGCTCATCTGTTTAGCCATGCTTGCGTTGCCGCTGCTGGCGAGTAGCGATAGAACCGATAAATAAATACCCGACACGCAATATCAATATTTGATGGGAATTTTATTATGGCAACAGGTACATTCGATACACACAAGTTTGTTCGAAAAAAGGATTTGCAGATTGAATTGGCCCCCATTAAAGCCGATCTCAACCTACTCAAATGGATGATGGGCGCTCTTATCGCCCTTGCCGTCGCCAATTTCTCCAAGCAATTTTTATGAAGCCCTTAGATTGAATTATGACCTCATCGCCATTGATTAATGTAGCGCTCTGCGAAGCTCTGACAATGGCGGTAAACAATAAAGCGCACCACAAAAACCTTAACCCGGCAGAAGACTAGGGAAAATATGCATAACATTAAATTATTCGAATCCGCCGATCACCGTTTTATTTTGCTCAACGAGAGCGAGCCCGGCGAAGAAGACGGCGTGCGTTCCAATCAATATCTGATCACCCATCAAAATGACGGAGTGCTGCTTGATCCCGGCGGTTTTGGGGTAATGCCTCGGGTGCTGGTGGAAATGCTGCGCTATGTGGTGCCGGAGCAAATTAAAGCCATTTTCCTGTCGCATCAAGATCCTGATATTGTCGGCGGCTTATCGACATGGCTGGAACTGTGTCACTCGCCGGTTTATGTGTCGAGCATCTGGATACGCTTTTTACCCCATTACGGTTTAAAAAACATGGCCCGCTTTGTCGGCGTACCCGATCAAGGCATGGACTGCGAACCGTCGCCGGGGTTTCGGCTAAAAATCGTACCCGCGCATTTTTTGCATTCCGAAGGCCAAATTAATGTCTACGACCCGATCTCCAAAATCCTGTTTAGCGGAGACATCGGGGCGGCGATGCTGCCTATGGATAAAAACGATGCGTTTGTAGATGACTTTGCCGGTCATATACCTTATATCAAAGGCTTTCACCGTCGCTACATGTGTTCAAATAAGGCGATACGCTGCTGGTTGGATACGATTGCAGACTTGGACATTATGATGATCGCCCCTCAACATGGACCGGTTTACCGTGGCGCTGCGGTGCAGGACTTTTTAAACTGGCTCAAAGATCTGCAATGCGGCATTGATTTGATGCAGTCCGGCGGACGTTTTTCGCAAGAGGATTAAGCATGAGCAGTCTATCTCAGCCTAGTCATTTGGAGGCTTTGCGCTTTAGGGTTATCAGCCAGATTGCCGAAATCCTGGAAAATCAATCACGTACTCAACGTTATGCGATGAGCTTATCCGAGCTTAATCATAACGTGCATCAAGAAATTATCAGTAAGTTGATGGCGACTATGGCAACTTTGGCTAGCGACGATTCCGTTGCCATGATTGCCCTGATCCCAACGATTACGCATATCGTCGAAACCTGCACCCGACTGGATCGCAGTCTAAATCTACTGTTCCGGCAACGCAGCGAGCAGTGGGCATCCGGCGACCAGCATCTCCAGGATCTACTGATCGAGTTTAATGAAACCTTGCTGGAGCTGTCTTCGGTTTTGATCGAAAAAGACTTGCTGGAGCGGCAAAGCCAAGTGTTGGAGCGCATTATCCTGTCGCACGAACACATCTCGCAATGGAAAGAGTTTGTACAGGAAATTCTGGTGGATTTTTACGCCATTTTCCCCTTTAACTTTTTTTATATCGCCTTTGTCGAAGAAAACGGCTTATCCCTATATTTGTATTATCTGGGGCAGTGTTCGGATGAGACACGCGCTCAAGCCCGCGGTTTATTAAGTCAACAAATGCTGCAAAGCATCGGATTGCCCTCGGACGCAGCGCTGGATATCGAAGAATTCGATATTCAATGCGACGCCAAAATCCAAACGGGCCGGGATATTCGTATGATCAGCGTACCGGTCCCCGACCATTCGCCCAATTTGGCCGGACTGTTGGGGGTCGCCTACGCGGCCGAAAATAATTTATCGCCTCAAGAAGCCAGTGTCATTCGCGCGATACTCGCCGTCATGGTCATGGTGGTCGGCTCCAGTAAAGTGCTGTCGCGTACGCTATTGGAACTGGAATATTATTCCGTGCACGACCCCCTGACCGGACTGCACAACCGCCGTCAGTTTAACGATATTTTGCGCTATGAAATCGGCCGTTCCGAGCGCCATAAGCACGAATTTAGCGTATTGATGCTGGATTTGGATAACTTTAAGGACATTAACGATTCCTACGGACATCCCACCGGGGATACCGCGCTGTGCGCCATCTCCAATGTTCTGCTTGAACATACCCGCAACGGCGATTTGTGCGCTAGGGTAGGAGGAGACGAATTTGCCATCATCCTGACTGAAACCGGCCCTAAAGGGGCACGGGTAGTCGCTGAAAATGTAAGTCGCGCTTTGCGCGAAAAGGCCATCACATCGATGCAAGGCAACCGTTTTCATTTGACGGTCTCAATCGGCGTCAGCAGTTTTCCCGCTGACGGCCAAACCATAGATCATCTGCTGGAAGGCGTTGACGCCGCCATGTACAAAGCCAAGGACATGGGTAAAGACAGCGTCTGCGCCTTTGATGCTACGGAAGAACGGGTCAGCATTCGCGCGACCCGCGATAATGCGGAAAATCTGCGCGAGGCCTTAAAAGAAGGCCGCATTGTGCCTTATTATCAATCGATTGTTAACTGCCAGACCGGCGAGTTGTATGCCTTTGAAACGCTGGCCCGGCTTAAATCGCCAAACGGAGAAACGACCTCTGCGGCGATGTTTATCGAAACCATTGATAAATACGGGTTGGCGCGGGAACTCGATCTCGCCATGATCAACAACGCTTTTGCCGCTAAACGCGCTTGTATGGATACCGGTCGTCCGGAAGCGAGCGCGAAAGTTTTCATCAATTTATCGGTGCAGGAAATTCAAGGCCGCGGCATTTTAGGCTATGCCGAAGAGCTTTGCCAACAACTGCAACTTCCTCCCGAAAGTATCGTTTTCGAACTGCTGGAACGCGAAGCGATTGGCGATATGACCAATATGCGCCGGTTCCTGACCAATTTGCGGCGTAAAGGTTTTGCCTTTGCGCTCGATGATTTCGGCACCGGTTATAACTCTTTTCATTATTTGCGCGAATTGCGTTTCGAATACGTCAAAATCGACGGTGCGTTTGTGCGCAATATAACCACCTCGAAAGTGGATTATGCGTTGGTGCAAAACTTGTCCCGCTTGTGTCAGGATCTTGATATCCTGACTATTGCCGAATTTGTCGAAAATCAGGAAATTTGGGAAGCGCTTAAGAATATGGGTATCAATTTCGCTCAAGGCTACCACATCAGTATGCCGCTGCCTGAAATGCAGCAAACACTGAGATGAGCTCGGGACGTATGCCTCCGCTAAAATCTAAAAAACCACCGCGAAGACACGAAGCTTTAAAGCACCCTTTGTGATGATAATGTTTCCCATAGCGCCTTTATGAAACAGCCCGCACCGGTTAAACCCGCATCATTCGTGCTTAATTTAGCGAAGTCTCTTCTTTGTGAGCTGCGTGTCTTTGTGGTGTTATATTTTAGATTGATACGATTCGGCATGCGCCTTATACGTCTACTGAGCCAACTGTTTTAAAGCAGCGATCGCCTCCGTCAATCCTTGTTTTGCCGCCTTTCGATAGAGATCCGCGGCTTGTTTGTTATCCTTTGCCACACCCACGCCATTTGCGTACATTTCGCCCAGATTGTATTGAGCATGAGCATCGCCCTGCGCCGCGGCCTTGCCGTACCAGGAAACGGCAAGGTTGTTATCCTTTACCACGCCCTGCCCTTTTGCATACATCAAGCCCAGATTATATTGCGCAATCACATCGCCCTGCTCTGCTGCCTTGTAACACCAATAAAAAGCCAGATTATAATTCCGCTCCACGCCTTTTCCGGTCGCATACATAAAACCCAATTTGGTTTGCGCTTCCTTATGCCCTCGTTTGGCCGCTTTGCTAAACCAGGCGACGGCCTGTTTATCGTCCTTGGCTAGCTCCAGCCCATTGACATAGATCAACCCGATCTGGAACTGCGCCTCTGCATTGCCCTGCTCCGCCAACGGTAAGTAAAGCGGCAGGGCTTTTAAAACATGGCCTTGTTTGACTAACAACTTGGCTTTTTTTAATGTTTGTGCGATTTCTTGATTAAGCCGGACTGTTGCAGCGCTTGTTTTATTATCGGGCGCATACAGAAAAGTGATTATCAATGCAATACCGACAATGCCAGCCGACAAAACAAGCCAATTTATCTTTTTTACCCTGGCGGATAAGCCATTAATGCCGATTCGCCAACTTTTATCGGTTGTTTCCCTATCGGTGGGCGCTGGACTTTTCGCGCTCGTTGCCGGTGGTGCGACATAAGCTTTGGCAATTAATGTCATTACCCGTTGCGCTTCATCGGCGGCCTGCTCCCGTTCTTGCTTGTTTATCCATTGATCGTGCTCGGCTCTTTTGTCCGGATCCGATAAAACGGCATAAGCTGCATTGATAATTTTTATTATCCGAAGCGCTTCTTCAGAGCCGCCTGTATATTTATCGGGATGGTAATTTTGACAAAGTGTTTTATAAGCAGCCTTGATAACGCTGGCAGGCGCATTGCGCGAGACATTCAAGTTGTCATAATGGGTTTTAAATTTAGCCATAAAATTTTCTCGCATTCCCAAGCGCCTGAAACTGTGGAAGTAATATCAAAATCAGTTTACGTGGTGAATACTTTTTACTTTTTGTTCTAAATGAATATTTTCACAGTCTCGTTTGCTTGGGAATGCGATGGCGAAGCTCCGATTTTGCGTGAAGTAAAGTTTTGCTTGAACTATCCGTGTTCATCAACCAACAAGCTTGATCCCGCTTTCATCGATAGTGATTAATTGTTGCTTGTACAGTGCGCCGATAGCCTGTTTAAAGACTTTTTTACTAACGCCGAATGCGGCGTAAATAGCTTCCGGCGGACTTTTATCGCTTAGCGTCAATACGCCGTTATTGGTCTTCAATTTGGCTATGATGCGGTCGGTCAGCGCTACGACCTTACCATAGCCCGGCTGGTGCAAACTGAGATCGATTTTACGATCTTCCCGTATTTGCTTAATATAACCGTCCAGCTTTTGGCCTTTTCTAACAGCCTGAAACAGCTCATTTTCGTACAACATGCCCCAGTAACTGTTATTGATGATGGCTTTAACGCCCAGATCGGACTTATCGGCGATAATCAGCGACACTTTCTGGCCGACTTCAAAATCAAGCGCTTCATCACTGAGTAACTTATCAATCTTGGTCGTCGCTGCAATGCGGCTTTGCTCGTCGAGAAACACCTTGACCAAGTAAGACCGCCCTACTTCCATCTCGTGATATTGTTCGCTAAACGGAACCAATAGATCTTTAGGCAGGCCCCAGTCCAGGAACGCCCCAACATAATTCAGCGAAACAACTTTCAGCCAAGCTATATCGCCCACCTCGGCCAACGGCTTTTTAGTGGTGGCAGCCAGATGACCTTCCGAATCGACGTAGACAAACACCTCCAAGGTGTCGCCGAGCTGACAGTTTGCAGGCAGTTTTTTGTCAGCCAACAGTACTTTGCCGGAAGTACCGTCGTCCAGATAGACATTGGCGCCTTGTTGTTTAACTACGTTCAGCTTATTAATTTTGCCTATATTTATCATAATTTATTACACATCGTTTCCATGCTTCAGCGTTACGATTAGCAAGCGCTGAAGCGTTCCAGACGCATTCCCACGACGGAGTGTGGCATGCTTAATTTTTCGGCCGGCTTGTTTTGCCGGTTGTTTGTTCGGCAAGTCTTACCCGTTGCTGCGCCGCTTGATCAAACAATATCATACCTCAACCTTGCCTTAGATGTGTTGATCCGGGAATATTCAGGCCAGTAATAACCCATTTCTTCACATATTGGTTTATATCTAGGCTAAAATCAGTAGGGGGTAAACGTAAAGAAGGAGTGGATATGTTAAAACAATTGAAAAACTTGTTGCCGATAAATGTTTTTAAAAAACAAAATACTAAGAATGATCTTAACCGCTCAGGAAATCCGAATTTCCTTATCGAGCCTAACAAAATAAACAAGGTGCTGCGCGAAATCGAGGCTACCTTTCTGCTCTGTACCGTTCAGATCGACGGCTCCAAAAGAAGCTACGGCACCTCGATTCTGAAGATTGAGAGCGCTACAAACACTATCGTTCTCGATGAGTTAATTCCCAAGGAAGGCAATGTTCTACTGCAAGCAAAAAAAGCGCTCAAACTCTCAACGTTTCATCAGGGCCTTCATTTAGCCTTCAATCTCTCGCACATAGAAAGCGGTATCGAAAACGGTGTGACTTATTATAAAGCACCGCTACCGGAGCGTATTTTTTACCCGCAACGTAGAAAATCGCCCCGCATTAAAGTCAGCTTGATGGACCTCTCGTTTAGCGGCATTGCGCAAGGAGGCACCTTAGTCAGAGGCCATGTTTCCGACTTGTCGCAAGAGGGCGCAGGCATCAATGTCAACTTTCCTATGCATACAGACCCCATTCAGCGCGGCGATAAACTCAAAAAATGTCAAATCGTCTTTGACAATTTTACGATGAGTTTCGATTTTTTGGTGTACCTTGTTAAACCTTTAGCAACCGGCCCCTACAAGGTACAGATAGGAGGTTCGTTCGAAAATATCTCCAGTAAAAACCAATCGAAATTAGAAGACTTTATTGCATCCGTGGAACTTAGTGAGATCAGGAAACGACGTAAGACTAAAGCCCCCTGATCATAGTTTTTGCTCATTCTTACGAGCTACGCTCGTCTTTATATCCCGGTGCCAAGTCCGTAGATAACTATCTCCCTCTTGGATAACCATCAGCCATTCCGTTGCCCAGAAAAGAACCGGCCGCCGCTCCCAACCCGGTAGCCAAAGGGTCGCCGTTACCTAATTCATAGCCTAAAACGCTACCTACAACGCCTCCGGCTAAGCCTTGGTGCGAGCTCCGGTCATAACCCGAATAGTGTTGCGGGTAGTAACGGACCGGCGGTGGTGGCGGTGGATAATCATAACGGACCGGCGGCGGTAATGGATACACATAACGAACCGGCGGCGGTTGCGGATAATAGTAACGAATAACCGGCTGTGGGTAATAATAACGGACTTCCGGACGCGGATAATAATGCGGATGGTGGTGATGCCACCCGCCGTGCCCGTGGCGTCCCCAATCGTCTTTATCGGCATGAGATAGCGGTGAAAACAGGAGGGCGGCCGCTGTTAAATGAATTAAAACAAGTAGCTTTTTCATAAAATCCTTCTTTTTAAGTAATGAGTTAATAAAACCAATAGGGGCGGTTAAATCAAGTTAGCGTCTTCCCGCAATTTCGTTGCCAAGGTAAGAGCCTGCGGCAGCGCCCAAACCGGTAGCAACAGGATCGCCATGACCGATTTCATAGCCTAGAACACTACCGACCACACCTCCGGCCAAACCTTGGTGGGCGCGGGGGTCCTGATAGTTTGGATACCGAGGCTGCTCAGGATAATACCGGCTCTCTTCGGAATGATGTTTATGGTGTCCTTTGCCATGACCGCGACCTTCACCACCTGATGCATAGGATGAAGGTAAATAGATAATTGCAGCGAGCAAGTGCATTAAAAAAAGCGAGTTTTTCATAGCTATCTTCCTTAAATAAGCATTGTTGTATAAAGTCGGCCAAGGCCGGTGATTAAGCGTTGGTTTCATATTATTCGCTTTAACCTTAATGGCTGCTTAATGAATACGACGGCTTGAGCAGCGCTGTTAAAGTAGTTTTCCAAGTGAAAAAACTCCCATTCCGGGCAAGATTTATTGCCGGAATAATTCTGCTGTGTCGCTTATAATAGTGCTCTATTTGAATCAATCTTTACCCAACGGCATTTTAATAAATGGAACAATTTACCCCCGGTCAACGCTGGATTAGCAACACCGAGTCAGAACTCGGCTTAGGTCTTATTCTTGAAGTAGCGCACAAGCGAATCACTGTGCTTTTTTTGGCTTGCGATGAAAAACGCATGTATGCGCAAGATAACGCACCGTTAACGCGCGTCCGTTTTTCGGCCGGCGACGTTATCGAATCGATTGATGAAGATAAAGTAACCGTCACCGGTTTAATTGAGCAAGAGGGGTTGATTACTTATTTGGGTAGGGACAAGGATGGGCGGGAAATTCAGCTGGATGAGGTGGAACTGAACCATCATATTCAATTCAGCAAACCCCAGGATCGGTTATTTATCGGGCAAGTCGATCCCAGCGCCTGGTTTTTGCTGCGTTATGAAACCTGGCGCAGATTGCAACAACATCAGCAATCGCCGGTTAAAGGCTTACTAGGCGGTCGTGCTTCGCTTATTCCGCATCAGTTATTTATTGCGCATGAATCCGCTAATCGGTCCGCGCCGAGAATTATGTTGGCCGATGAGGTGGGTTTAGGCAAAACCATAGAAGCCGGTTTGATTTTGCATCATCGTTTGATTAACGGCTTGAGCAGCCGGGTATTGATCATCGTGCCGGAAACATTGCTGCACCAATGGCTGGTGGAAATGCTTCGGCGCTTCAATTTGCGTTTTAGTATTTTCGATGAGGCGCGTTGCCTCAACACTTATGCCGAAGACGACATGCTCGCCGAATCGGACGAAGACGATGCCGACGCCGATAATCCGTTTTTAACCGAACAATTGATTCTATGCAGTCAGCGCTTTTTTTCCAATTACCCGCGCCGTCAGCAGCAGGCCATTGAGGCCGGTTGGGACATGGTGATTGTCGACGAAGCGCACCATCTGCAATGGAGCGAACAAGCGCCCAGCCCCGACTATCTGTTTGTCGAACAACTCGGGCGAATTTCTCCCAGTCTGATCTTATTGACGGCGACGCCGGAACAACTGGGTAAGGAGAGTCATTTCGCCCGCTTAAGATTGCTCGATCCCGACCGGTTTTACAGTTTTGCCGCTTTCGTCGAAGAAGAGCGCCTGTTCGAACCGGTGGCTAACGCAGCCAAATTATTGTTGGCTAAGGATGAACTGGATGACAACGCACAGCACCATTTAACTGTGTTGCTTAAGGATGACAATGTCGACAGCTTGCTGAAAAATCTGAATGACCCTGAAAAATCGGCGGCCGCACGCGATGCGTTGGTGAATGTGCTGTTGGATCACCATGGCACCGGGCGAATTTTATTCCGGAATTCGCGGCAGACCGTACAGGGTTTTCCCGAGCGCGAGCGTTACGGCTATGCGCTAGCCGGTCAAGCCCACAGCGATGATTTACAACAAGACCCGCGCTATCAGTGGCTGGTGGGCAAGGTTAAGCAATTGGCCGGGCAAAAAGCTTTGGTAATTTGTAAACAGGCGCACACTGCGATTGAGTTGGAGCAAACGCTGAAAAACCGCGCCGGCATTGCCTCGGCCGTATTTCATGAAGGCATGAGCATTATCGAGCGTGACCGGGCGGCGGCTTATTTTGCCGATCCCGACAGTGCGGCGCGACTGTTGATTTGTTCTGAAATCGGCAGCGAAGGCAGGAATTTCCAGTTTGTGCATCATTTGATACTGATGGATTTACCGACCAATCCCGACTTGTTGCAACAACGCATAGGCCGTCTTGATCGTATCGGGCAGAAACATATTATCCAGATTCATGTGCCGTATTTGGAGCATACCGAGAACGCGGTGCTGTACCGTTGGTACGACGAAGGCTTGAATGCGTTTCGCTGCAACAGTTCCTCGGCGCAACGGGTTGCGGATATTTTACAAGATGAGTTGGCGGCTGTTTTGGCAGGCGATCATGCTATTGATGCGCTTATCGCCAAGACCCAAAGTCTTAGCGCCGAACTTGAAGTGCAAATGCATAACGGCCGCGATCAATTGTTGGAGTTAAACTCCTGTCGTAAGGAACTGGCCGATGAACTGATCGGGCAATTGAATGCCTACGAGAAAGAAGGCGTGCTTTGGCCTTATATGGAAGATGTTTTTGAATGCTATGGCGTCGATACCGAGTTCCATTCGCCGGATTGCTTTATCATTCGTCCCAGCGACCATTTGCGGGTTTCACATTTTCCCGGATTAAGCGAAGACGGCATGACCATTACTGTTGACAGGCAGATTGCGCTGGCGCGGGAAGACATGCAGTTCATGACGTGGGAGCATCCGTTGGTTACGGCCTCCATGGATATGGTGTTATCCAGTGAAACCGGCAACGCCGCCATCAGCGTGATTAAGCATAGCGACCTAAAGGCCGGGCAGTTTCTGTTGGAGTGCTTGTTTATTGTCGAGTGCAGCGCGCCTGCCGAATTGCAAATCGGAAGATTTTTGCCGCATACGCCGATTCGGGTGTTGATCGATCAAAATCGAAAGGATTTAAGTGCGCTCATTGAGCATCGCGACTTGGTTGAAGCCGGTATCAAGTTCGATAAACACAAAATCATTGCCTTTTTGAGCAGCCAGAGGCCGCACTTAATCAATATCCTGAATGTAGCCGAGCAAAAAGCCAAAGCCGATATGCAGCAATTGATCGATGAAGCGACTCAAACCATGCTGGAATCGTTAAGCAATGAGATCAAGCGTCTGGTCAGACTGAAAAAAGTCAATTCGAGCATCAGAACCGAAGAAATCGAACAGCTAAAGGATATGACTATGTTGGCCCATGAAAATATCCAGGCCGCGCAGTTAAGATTGGATGCAGTCAGGTTTGTGATTACCGGTTGATAGGAGATATTGACCGCAAATGATAGTGTAAACTCCCCATGAACACACGAAGAGATAAAACTTTGGCTCTTCGTGTGTTCGCGGTGAATTAAAAAACAGGTCGAGGAAACCGGGTTATTTCAATAAAACCGGCTCTACCCATTATTTCAATCGGTTATTTTTTGTCATATGCAGAGGCCGACGATAATCGTTTGGTCGCGACCACGCTCAGTAAGTAATTGAGCTTGCAGAACATGAACCCCTGACCGGCCCGGATTACTTTCGGCTTCGTCAGTTCGCTATTCGATTTTATGACCTTCGGTCTGCTGTTGCTGTTGGATGTTCCGGTGGAACAATTCCGCACCGTCTGGTTTCTGGAATCGCTGATTTCGGCCGCCCTGATCGTGTTTGTGGTACCCAGCAGCAAGCCGTTTTTTTTCCAGCCGCCCCGGTAAATATTTGACCGCCGCAACACTGACTATCGTCGCCGTCACTTTAGCGTTACCCTATACGCCGATTGCGCCGTTAATAGGTTTTGAGCCGCTGCCGATTCGATTGCCCGGCTTGCCGGGCGTCATCGTTATGCTCTATATATCAACGGCTGAAACAGCAAAACACATTTTTTATCGTTGGCTAAAAATGTAAATCCTATGAGCCTTTTTCAATCCCATCAGGAGAAAAAACATGAGCGAAATAAACGACATCAATAGTGAAATAAAGCATATGCAGCAACACCTGCAGAATTATTTGCAAAGCCATTGGCAGCTGTTTCTGGCGGAAGGGGTTTTGTTCGTTCTCCTTGGACTTTCCGCGATAGTGGTGCCGCAGCTTTTTACGGTAGCGACCGTGCTATTTTTAGGTTGGATTTTGCTGTTTGGCGGGATTATTCATCTGAGCCGGGCTTTTATGATATCCGACATGCCCGGTTTCGGCTGGTGGTTATTCATGGGCGCTTTGCAGGTAAGCATCGGCTATTTATTTATCACCAAGCCGATTGCCGGTGCGCTGACTTTAACGATGCTGATGACGGTGTTTTTCGCTCTGGAAGGCGTTGCCAAAATTTCCTTGGCTTTAATGATGCGTCCGTTGCCGAACTGGGGGTTTATTCTGTTCAGCGGCATTACGGCTTTGGTTTTTGCACTGATTATTTGGCTAAGCTGGTCTGAAACCGCGCATTGGCTGTTGGGCTTATTTTTAGGCATTAATATGGTTTTTCTGGGCTGGTCGTTGATTAAAATAAGCCTGCATCATAAAACCCAATAAGCTTTGATAAGGGCGTTGTTGATGCACCCAAAACATAACAAGAAACCGATCGTAAACGTGCTGATGGTCGGTGCCATCATCGCTATTTTAGTTTATTCGTTTTATCCCGGCATCGACCGGCTCAGCGTTACGTTTAACGGCGAGCCGGTCGCAGAACCGATGCTTCGCTTCGCCGCTATCCCCACTTTTGTGCTGATTATAATTTTCAGCGGCGCACTGATGGTACTGCTGTTTTTAGGCGTCGGCGTGTTTATGTTTTTGTTTGTCATGCTGGTGGCGCTGTTGGGATTTTTTATTATTGCGCCCTATTTCTGGCCGGTGCTGGTGATTATTTTGTTGGTGATAGTACTGATGTCTGTGAGCAATGGCCGTAAAGATTGAGCTCAAGCATTATCCTTGCCCTGCCCATTTTTTTGTTCCGGCGGTACAATAGGCTATTACGGTTATCTGATTGGTCTTATTCACTATGAAAAAAATAAAGGTACTTTTCGTTTGCATGGGCAACATTTGCCGGTCACCCACGGCTGAAGGCGTGTTTACCAAGCTGGTCAAGGATCATCATCTGGACGCGCATTTTATTATCGATTCAGCCGGTACTCATGCCTATCATATCGGCAATGAGCCCGACCACCGTTCGCAAGCGGCCGCCCTTGAGCGCGGCATTGATTTATCGACGTTGCGGGCCAGAAAAGTCATCAACGGCGATTTCGAGGATTTTGATTTTTTGCTGGCAATGGACGACGACAATTATTCCATCCTGATCGATGCCTGTCCCGAGCAATACCAAGCCAAAATCAAACATTTTCTCGACTATGCACCGCATTTAAAGGAGCGCCAAGTGCCCGACCCTTACTATGGCGGTCAATACGGCTTTGAAAGAGTGCTGGATATGATAGAAGAAGCTTCGGCGGGCTTTTTAAAAGCTTTGCAGGCATCCGGCAGTATTAAATAACGAGGAGAAAATCCGATGGCAATAGTATCGAATACCGTCATTTATCTGGATGGCGATGTCGTTCTGGAAGCGTTTTTCGCTGTTGACGATGCGCTTTCCGGACGCCGGCCGACAGTTTTAATTAATCATACCTGGGCCGGCAGGGACAATTTTGTCGCCGAAAAAGCCAAAAAACTCGCCGCCTTGGGCTATGTCGGTTTTGCCGTCGATATGTACGGCAAGGGTGTTTTAGGCTCGAATCCCGAACAAAACATGCAGCTGATGCAGCCGTTTATGACGGACCGGGCAATGTTGCAAAAACGCATGCAAGCGGCTTTGACCGCAGTGAAATTAATGCCTTGGGTTGACGACAGTAAAATCGCCGCGATAGGTTTTTGCTTTGGCGGCTTGTGTTCGCTTGATCTGGCTAGAACCGGCGCCGATATTAAAGGCGTGGTCAGTTTTCACGGCTTGTTGGCGGCGCCGGGTAATACTGAAGGTAACACTGTTAAGGCAAAAATTCTGGCTTTGCACGGCCGCGATGATCCGTTGGTTCCGCTTGAACAAAGACTTGCCTTTGAGCAGGAAATGACCGAAGCCGGTGCGGACTGGCAGTTACATACTTACGGTCATACCATGCATGCCTTTACCAATCCTCTCGCTAATGCTCCGGAGTCCGGCATGGTTTATCGGCCCAATGCAGACCGGCGCTCGTGGATGGCGATGCAAAACTTTTTGGCTGAAATATTCGCTTGACGACCGATGCTTGGGCTACTCATTTAAGTCGGGACACGTGCTGTCTTAAGTAGGTAGTCATGCGTTTAAATGACTTATGCTTATAGTGCCGGGACAAATAATGACCGAGAAAGAGTAACCTTAAAGAATCAGGTCCTTACAAAAATAAGTCTACAAAAGCATAAAAAGTCCTCATAATTCTTCCGATTTTTCTCATAAACGACTTTCTGGCTAGATTCATTATCAAAAAATCCCTGATGCCTTTCTTTGAAGAGCGAGGCGATCTGTAAATCAAAGTCGATCAATCTATTTCTTACCTGCTTTATTAGCTAAACCTGACAATTTTTATTAGCTTGGTTAAAGCAAATTGAACCTATTATCCAAAAGAGGATACGATACAAATGTTTTATGTTTTGTTGTACAAAAGCGATAAATTATCGGAAGCCGGAATAAATTTTGTTGATGAGCATAACAAAGATATTTTGCTTCATGTCGCTTTGCGCGCGAAGACGGACAGGGCCGTTCTTAATTCATATATCAATAGCCGCTGGGCTAAGGAAAGTAATGCACCTATTGATAATATCAACGGTACTTTTCGTCTGGATGTGAATAGCAAGACGGCGAGCTTGACAAATAATGGAAAGCTTCTGGCCGAGTTTGATTTTCCTTGCGCTATCCCGGAAAGCGGCTTAGATCATATCAAACCCTATGGCCCTATTCGGGTAATTCCCTGTACTGAAGACGAATCTTATGTGGTGTTCTACCGAAGCGATGTCTTGTTGGAAGCCGGAGTGAATTTTATCGACGAACATAACGGCGACATTTTGCTTCATATAGGGCTGCGCGCCAAGGACAACAAGATCGTCCTCAATACGCGCATCAATGATCACTGGGGCAACGAAAATAATGTTCATGTCAACACTATGAACGGTATTTTTCGCTTGTATCTAAATGGTAAAACCGCGCATTTAATAACGCATGAAAATGCGATGGTCGATATTGAGATACCTTATGCCGTTCCGAAAAAAGGCTTAGAAAACATCCAAACTTATGGTCCTGTTCATGCGTTCCCCTGTACCGATCAAGATTACCAGCTCAATGAGGTCCTGTTCGCTACCGGATTTGAAAACGCGCAATGGCTGGTTACGTTTAACTCGGATCTGTATGAGCAACTGAACCCTGGCCTGCAAGGACGTTTTGCAACCTGTGCTCAAGCATTAGAGCACTTTCTGACGGAAGGGATTATTGAAGGATATTCTTACTCGGCTAGTGAGACTTTTAATGCCGATTTCTATACCGGTTTTTATGACGATGTTAATGCCTTAGATGAAATGTCCGCCTATCGGCATTGGGTTAAAACAGGCAAACAGCAAGGACGCTATTGTTCCGAAGCCCTGTTTTTGAATGCGATGGGCTTTGGTTTTTCGCCGTTCCCTCTCTCATTTGATGTTGAAACTTATCAATCCACATTGCCGGATAACGATAGCAATAGTCGCACTAAATGGCATTTATTCGAGCACTGGGTTGAGTCGGCAGGAAAATCAGAGACTGACCTCATTCCTTTTTACGAGTGCCCTGAAGCCGTACAGGTTTTGAATTTATTGGCCGGCAACAAAACAAGCCAAGGCGACGAAGCTTCGGCTAAAAACTTATATGCCAATGCCCAAGCCTATCGGCAAGCTATCCAGCTAAGAAGCACGAATGTGCCGGTCTTGACCAATATGGCTAAATCATATGCCGCGCTGGGGTTATATCATCGCGCTATCGACATTATCGGCACAGCCTGTGAGCTTTTTCCGAAAAATACTTCCGCACATAATCGTGGAATGGCTAACGCCGCCTTTTTTAAATCCCGCCAAAATGCAATCGATGCGATCTTGTTGGATGACAAGGATGAGGCTTATCGTGCGTCTAAGGAAAATATTGTTCAATATCTCAACGATATGCCGAAGATGGGCAGCATCAGTCGTATCCGAAACAATGCCTCGACAAAAGCGCGCGTGTTAATCCTGGGCACAGCCGATCTAGCCCAATGTTTGCATTACCGGGTGAAGCAAAAAATCGAACATCTTCACGCCGCAGGGTTTGACGCCGAGTTTGTTCCCCAAAATGAGCCTGAAAGGTTTATTGCTCTAGCGCCCTATTTTGATGTGGCCATTTTTTATCGGGTACCGGCGTTTCCTAATATTGTTGAGGCCATTAGCTACGCACAGCAGTTAGGTATGAGCACTTTTTACGAAATCGATGATCTCATTTTCGACCGCGATTATTTTCCGGATGACATTAACAGTTATGGCGGTTTATTGGAACCTGATGAATACGCCAATCTCGTTGTCGATGTGCCGCTGTTTGAGCAAGCCATGGCTCTGTGCGACTACGGCATTGCCTCGACGCCCAGCCTACAGAAAATCATCGCCGCCAAGGTAAAAACCGGCCAATGCTTCTTACATCGTAATGCTTTTGGCGAATTGCATGAGCGCCTCGCACAAGAATCGCCCTCATTAACGAGTGCGGCTAAGGACACGGTCGATATTTTCTATGGGTCGGGTACCCGAGCTCACAACGAAGATTTCGAGTGTTACGCGGCGCCGGCTATCGCAGACATTATGCAAAAAAACGCCAAAGTCCGATTGAGCATTGTCGGCTATCTTAGCTTGCCGGCTATGCTTTCTTCATTTGAGGATCGTATTGTCTGCATGCCGCCGCTTTGGGATTTGGAAAACTATTGGACAAACATTGTCGCCAAAGCCGACATTAATATTGCCGTGCTCAAACCCGGCCTAGTCAGCGATTGCAAAAGCGAAATCAAATGGCTGGAAGCGGCAATGCTGGGGGTGCCATCGATAGTCAGTGCCACCGCGACTTATCGGGACATACTTGAGGACGGGCAAACCGCGATGCTTGCTACGTCGGTTGAGGAATGGAAAGAAAAACTGGCGCTGTTGGTGGATGATGCCGACCTGCGCAAGAAAATAGCGCGGCAAGCCTGGGAGTTGTCCCGGCAGAACTACAGTATTAAGGCACAGGCTGAAAATATTTCGAGCATTGTCTTAAGCGCAACGACGGAGCAGCGTCGGCAAACAGCGGCGCCGCATCCGCTCATTCCCGTTATTGAAGCTTTTCATATTTATCTAGGCAGTTGGATTATCAATCCCGAAGAAAACGGCTTGGAAAAGTTGCTTGCCGTCGTGAATACGTGTGACGATTTGCAATTGTTACCCGAAGAAATTTCATGGCTATGCCAGGTTAATGACACAGACCGGCAGGATAAGGTTAATACGTTGATATTGGCGATGATCCCCCGCTTGTCTTCGCAATCGCTGAGAGAATTGCTTAACAACTTAAGCGATGCTTACAAGCTGATGGCTCAAGCTTTGGTCCCGGCGCTTGATTGCGCAGAAACCACCCGTGACTGGTCGCTGAGTTTAATTTTGCTGGATATTTTAGACAGCACAAACAGACTGGATCCTTTACCTGACTGGTTGGCCGTAGAAAGTCTATGGATGGCCGTGCAATTCGAACAGCCGGCCCTCGTCTCGAATAACGTGCAAAAGGATTTATACCGGGAAAACTTGGCTTGGTTAAAAAGTTTCCGGTTCTGGCAACACGCGTTAACATTTGACCGACATTTTTCCTTGCTGGACCCGGACTATTTACAACATCGGTTAACTGCGGATCATTCTCCCGTTATTGCCGGCTTGAGCCAGTTTTTGGCCCAAGCCGACAGTTTCACCATCGCACCGCATCGATTGTTTGCCATCGACGGGTACAAACATATCGCGCAACTGGAAGGCAACAGCGTTCATCCTCTCGTTCACTGCTTCCGCCATTCCAGTGGGTATGCGGAAAAATCACTCAATCCGAATCCTTATTTCGACTGCGACTGGTATCGGCAAAATTACCTGCCCAATAATGCAATCGATCATCCGCTGCTGCACTATTTAGCCCATTTTCAAGAAACGGGTGTGCAGCCGCACAAGCTCTTTTGTAACGATTACATTCGTGAAACACAGGGGTTGTTAGCCGAGCAAGATCCACTGGCTTATTATTTGGAGCAAATAGACAGTCAAGGCATTCGTTTTTGTTTAGAGGGATTTTCACCCAATCCATTTTTTGATAGGGCATTTTACTTGCAACACAACAGCAAGCTCCAAGCTAAGGTAAGTATAAGTAAATGTAAATTCGATCCGTTCATTTATTATATAAAGCGCGGTCAAGCAAAAGGACACCCAGCGTACCCGTGGCAACGCTATAACGAGTTCGTCCGGCATCAACGGCTTTATTTAGAACCGTATAACCAGCACAGTCCTTTTGGTTCGGAACAGGGCGTCCACTATATCAAAGGCGAAAAAGCCGAAGTTATTTATCTTGCAGGGCAACGAGTATTAGCCCGGCAATTAGCTTATCGGCCTTTAGTGAGCATATTGGTGCCGGTATTTCAGGTGAAACCTGAGTTTTTGCAGGCAATGATTGAATCGGTGTTGGCTCAAACTTACGATAATTGGCAATTATGTTTAGTCGACGATGCCTCGGAACGTTATCAGCAAGAGATTCACGATCTGTTTAAATACTATGCCGACCAAGATCAGCGCATCGTTTATAACCTTCGTGAACAAAATGGTCATATATGCAATACCACGAACGATTGTTTAACGCTGGCGCAAGGCGACTATATTGCTTTGTTGGATCATGACGACTTATTAACCCCGGATGCGCTTTATGAAATGGCGGCCGCGCTTAATCATGATAACGGCTTGGATATTATTTACAGCGACGAAGATAAGGTTGACGAATGGGGAATGTTTTTCGCGCCTTATTACAAACCCGACTGGTCGCCGCATTCTCTGTGGTCGAGAATGTATACTTGCCATCTAACGGTTTACCGCAAGTCGTTAGTTAACGGTGTCGGAGGATTTAGAGTCGGTTTCGAAGGCTCGCAAGACTATGATTTAATGTTGCGTTGCAGTGAAAAAACCACGCATATTCATCATATTGCCAGAGTCCTCTATCATTGGCGCAGTCATTCCGAATCCACCGCAGGCGCCGAGGATGCTAAAGGCTACAGTGTCGATGCAGGCTACAAGGCTTTGCAAGAGGCCTTGCTACGCCGTGGTCTTAAGGCAACCGTTCATCCGGTCGGCGTATCGCGCACCGCTTTTTGGGTCAAACCTGAAATTGTAGGTTCTCCTTTAATCGATATTATCATCCCGAGTCGTAATGGTGCTGAAATACTGGCGACGTGTTTAAGCTCGATTTTTGAGAAAACCTCTTATGCCCACTTTAAAGTCACCGTCATCGATAATAATTCCGATGAAAAAAGCTTTTCCGATTTAATGGATTATTGGTCTCAACAAGAGCCTGAACGGTTCCAAGTTATCCGTGATGAAAGCCCATTTAATTTTTCAGTCATTAATAATGGCGCTGTCCAAAAAACAGCAGGCGACTACCTATTGTTTTTAAACAACGATACGGAAGTGATTAATGGAGATTGGCTGGACGGAATGCTGGGTTATGCCCAGTTAGAAGAGATTGGAGCGGTAGGCGTTAAATTGCTGTATCCCGGCGATACGGTGCAACATGCAGGGGTTGCGACAGGACTTGGCGGCGTCGCAGGCCATGTGATGAAACATGCTCAACGCGATTCACCGGGCTATTTTTGGAACTTAAAATTAGTGACCGATTACTCGGTAGTGACTGCGGCCTGTTTAATGGTTAGCCGTAAAAAGTTTAACGCCGTGTTCGGGTTTAATGAGCATTTGCAGGTTGCTTTCAATGACGTTGATTTTTGCCTTAAATTGCGTCAACAAGGTTTGTACAATGTTTATTTGCCTTTTGTTGAGCTATATCACTATGAGTCTAAATCAAGAGGTTATGAAGATACCGATGAGAAACGGGAACGTTTTGAAAAAGAAATTCTGTTCATGCGCCAGTGTTGGGGAAAAGTGTTGGATAATGACCCTTTTTATTCGCCTTGGTTGACCTTGGCTGACGAAACGATGGGGTATCGGTTTCATTAAAGCAGCGCCTCTAAGTTGAATTAAAAAACTAAAATTATCGGTAATATAGTTCTGGAATATTTTTTATAACGCCAAGGCTTTAATATTATTTTGATAGAAAAATTAAACCCGGATTTAAGATATAAAATGAAAACAAGACAACCTAAAATAAAGTTAGCCGCAATTGCTAAAAATGAGGCGGCTTATATACCCGAATGGGTTTTTCATCATTTTTATTTTGGCTTTGATTCAATTGAAATTTGGATTAACAATACGACCGATAACAGCTTTGAAATTCTTGACCTATTAAAAGAAAATTACGGCTCTCGTTTAGACTATTGTAATGCCGATGATTTCTTTAAAGAATGTTCTGAAAATAACAAGCATTTTCAGGTTTTGACTTATCAAAAAATATTCAAATCCGCAAAAGAAAGTGGTTATGATTTTATTTTATTTCTTGATCTGGATGAGTTTTGGACACCTAGTAACTTTACTTCGAGCATACATACACTTGTCAAAGATTTTGAAAAATATAATCCAAGTTCAATTTCTTTCCAATGGTTTCTAGATACTCCTGATATCGATAGATCGGCTTTTAATAGACCATTTGAAGCACAAAATTTATTACAAAAAAATAAGCATGTTAAATCCCTGTTAAATTTACATCATAATCCTTTATTTATAAGAATACACAATACTATTTATAAAGAAGGTAACTATTTCCTCTCAAATAAAGAAATATTCGAGGAAACGGATTCAAGAGGACAGCATCACAGGGCATTGGTTTCTTCAGAATATTTCAAAAAAAATAATTTAAATATTGATCCTTATTTTATAGTTCATAAAATTTACAGATCTCAATTAGAGTATGTATCAAGCCTTTCCAGAGCTAGAAGGCATACAGATAATGTACCAAAAATCATTAAAGACAATAGGTCAGGATACCTTCATGATGAACGATCTGTTAAGCCTATACCTTTTCAAATATCCGATACAGATCTTAGAGTTTATAATTTAAAATATAATGACCTTATAGAAGGAAAAATATCAGACCACCTTTTAGTAGCTCAGAGCTTTGTTAAAAAAACTTTTGAATCATTAGTTGAAAAGTTAGGAGAAGATAATGCTTTTTTCTTTAAAAAATACAGGCATATTTTTAAATGTATTCAATTAGAGGAAATCGAGGCTATTAGAAAGGTTGCTAACATTCAACAAACCGAAAAAAATAAACATTGTGTTGATTTTATTGAAGTGGAGAACGATCTTTCTTTATCAATAAGAGGTTGGTGGTTTTCAAATGGCTCCACTTTAAAAGAAAGCGATATTTCAATACATATAGGAGATGAAAAAATACCTTTTGTTTTGCGGAATTATCCTCGCCCCGACGTTGTTTTAAATCTAAACGAAGCCCCCCTTAATTGCGGCTTTCATATCATAGCGGAAAATTTTATAAATTATGTTAGAAGAACTGAAAAGGTAGTCATTAGAATGAGAGACTCTCAAAAAGAATTCGACAATCCTTACGAAGAAATAGAAAAAAGTGCAATACAGGAAGCGATTGACTTCCGAAACAACGGTGATTTTGTTTCGGCAGAGCATGCCTTTATAGCAGGCATGAAAAAATATCCTACCCATCTTGATAAATATGGTCACCCGGCTTTTAAAAAGGAGTTGATGCGAACATTGCTGAGTCAGCAAAAGTGGGCCAAAGCAACACAACTTATTCCCGGACAAAATGATGCCGGTGGCGGTCATTGGCATGAAATCCTGTTTGCCAGGGCCTACACTAAAACTAATGATATTAATAATGCAAAGTTGTGGTGGCAACGCGTGTTTGAACGAGAACCTAACAATGATGAGGCTAAAAGTTTTCTTTTCAAACTAGGCATTAGTTTACCACCCGTCAAAAAGGAGAGTCCTGCATGGAATTTACAAAACATTCCGTCACGTCCGTGCATGGAGCAAGCAGGCATTCTTTTGCTAGAGGCGCAGCTTAAAAAAACGGCCGTTTTTCTTGAATACGGCGCAGGCGGCAGCACGATATTTGCAGCAGAACTTGGCGTGAAAAACATTCATTCGGTAGAGTCGGATAAAGCTTTTTTAGACGCTGTCCAAATGAAGGCAAGCTCTTGTAATCCTGCTACAAAAGTTCACGGTCATTTTGTTAATATTGGTAAAACTAAAGAATGGGGACATCCTGTTAATGCCAACCAAGCCCAGCGCTGGCCCCTGTATTGTACGGCGCCGTGGCGGACACTCATGGAAAAGGATCAATTACCCGATTTAATTTTGATTGACGGACGGTTTCGAGTCGCCTGCTTTCTGGCTTCAGTCTTATTGGCAAAAACCGGCACGGTTATTTTGTTCGATGATTATAAGGACCGTCCCCATTACCATGTTGTGGAAAAACACTTGCGGCCCAGTAAAACCGTGGGGAGGATGGCTGAGTTTATAGTAGAGCCAATGCTTTCAAATTCTTTACTGTTGTTGGATTTAATAGCTTATTCGACTAATCCGGAGTAGGCGTAGGGATTATGTTTTATCCATTACCGCAATCGCTTCTTCATAGCCGATGAGGGTTTCCTTATTGTTAAGAATGTAGTCGGCTAGACGCTGAATGGACAGCCAATGAGCGGATGAGCTTATAAACTGAAAAGCTTTATCAAACAGTTCAGCCGACTTTTCCGAGCGCCGGTCTCTGTTCGCGATAAAAATATCCAGATATTCATAAACTTTGCTAAGGTCGGAAGTACCGCCGTAATTATGCAGAGCATTGATATTAACCAATTGTGCATTGAATTGTTCGTTGTCACGAAGGGCTACGTGTTTTGCTTCCGCTAGCGGCCCGACCAGCAAATTGATCATATCCGCCTCAAAAGCGGCCTGATACCCATCTTGTTCAGAAGAGAAGTAATGGCTGCTTTCCAGTAGCTCAATCGGCAGGTTATGAATCAAATGGCCTCCTTCTACCGTTGCGGCGAAATGATTATGAGTCATCGTGCCTACATGTGAAAGACGGTCTTTTTCCCGCTTAAATGGTGTGATGGCGATTTGAAAATACACCGAAGGTAGGTGTTTTTGTTTGTTGTAAAGATAAATGGCGGCTGCATGACCGGCCTCATGGAAAGCGATTTGTCTGATCAAGTCTTGATCATTAATAGCATAGGAGGTATCAGTTTGATAATTCCGTTTCATGATTTGACCCGTAGGCTAAAAAAAATGCGGTCAGGGCTGCTGACCGCATACAGAGGAAGGATAGCTGAATTCTGAGCCCTTAAGAAACAAGCAATTTCAAGAGTTGCCGATAGTCTAACGAACAAAATCCACGTTGAAAATGTGACCAATTGACGCGCGGCAATATGCCGCACAGAATGGCTTGATATTTGCTGGATATTTTAGTTTGGCTTGTGAATAAATACTTTAAAGCGTTATCGCGCTTGGGCTCAAACCAATCATTAAAGCAACAATTAAGTTATTTCGCATAGCAAAATAGGGGATATGACTCATAGCGGCATGGGCTTAAAATGAAAATAACAAAAAAACGGGTTGAATAAGGTTTTCCGGATGATAGAGACAAAACTTCGTGAATATGAAAATTTTCATATTGTGCTATGGCTGTTGAAAGATGCGTGCTGGTTGATGGAGTGGAAAATTGAGGGCATTTTTATGATTGTGCCGACGATTTTGGCGGCTTTTCATATTACTTGGCTTGGGCGAAATAACCCGGCTAACCTGTTGCATAACTTAGCCATCAGCAGTTGGATATGCGGTAACGCAGTTTGGATGATCGGGGAGTTCTTTTTTGACGACAGCTTTAGGCCGTTTGCTAAGGTGTTTTTTGGTGTCGGTTTTGTGTTTCTTGGCGCGTATTATTTTGGCGTATTGCCGAAAGAAAAGCGCGCACGGTGATGTTTAAAGCTGAGGCGCATCGGCTACATTTAATGCAAGAGGTAGAGCACGGAAAAACGCTTATTTGAATTCCCCATCATCCCAGCCTTCTCGGCAATTGCTCTTGTATTGCTCTACTACCCACATCCCTGGAGAGAAGGCGCGCGTTCCCCTTAAATCAACAGCATTCCGCTATTTCAAATTCTCAATCAATACGTCGGCAAACTCGCTACATTTAACTTCTTTGGCGCCCTCCATCAACCGGGCAAAATCGTAAGTCACCCGCTTACTGGAGATTGCGGCGTCCATCGCATTAATAAGCGCATCGGCAGCTTCTGTCCACCCCATATAGCGCAGCATCATCTCACCGGATAGAATTAACGAACCGGGATTGACTTTATCCAGGTCGGCATATTTGGGCGCCGTACCATGCGTGGCTTCAAAAACAGCAGTGCCGGTTTGATAATTGATATTACCGCCGGGAGCAATGCCGATTCCGCCGACTTGAGCGGCCAATGCATCGGACAAATAGTCGCCGTTCAAATTCAATGTAGCGATCACGTCAAAGTCTTCAGGCCGAGTTAGAACTTGTTGCAAGGTAATATCCGCGATGGCGTCTTTAACTAAAATGCGCCCTTTTGCCAACGCTTCGGATTGAACTTTATTCGCCGCCTCCTCGCCAAACTCGGCCCGAGTTTTTTCCCAATGCCCCCAAGTAAAAACATGGTCCGGATATTCACGCTCCGCCAAGCTGTACGCCCATTTACGAAACGCACCTTCAGTATATTTCATAATATTGCCTTTATGGACAATCGTCAGGGATTTGCGCTTATTAGCGATCGCATATTCGATAGCCGAACGTACTAAACGTTCTGTGCCTTCCTGCGAAACAGGTTTTATACCGATGCCCGAAGATTCCGGAAAACGGATTTTGGCGTATTGTTTAGGGAAATTATCCTTTAATAACTTCAGAAAATTCTTTACGTCTTCACTGCCTTGTTCGAACTCGATACCGGCGTATATATCCTCGGTATTTTCCCGGAAAATAACCATATCAACGGCAGCGGGATTTTTTACCGGTGAAGGCACGCCCTGAAACCATCTTACCGGCCGCAGACACACATACATGTCCAGCAATTGGCGCAAAGCCACGTTAAGGGAGCTGATGCCACCGCCTACCGGTGTTGTTAGCGGGCCTTTAATAGACACCAAATAAGTCTTGCAAGCCTCGACAGTTTCATCGGGAAGCCAAGTGTTAAAGAGCCGGTGAGCTTTTTCTCCGGCATAAACTTCCATCCAATGAATTTTTCTTTGCCCGGAATAGGCGCTTGCCACCGCCGCATCCAAAACACGAACGGTAGCCCGCCAAATATCCGGCCCGGTACCGTCGCCTTCGATAAAAGGAATAATCGGATTATCCGGCACCCTAAGTTTGCCGTTCTGCATGGCAATAGCGCTGCCGTTTGGGGGTGTATTGAGCGTAAGACTAACCATAATAACTCCTTCAAAAATGATATTGAGTAATGCGGCATAAAGATAGAGGCATCGGATACAATGATGCCGCCACCGGACTTCAGGCATCATAACAAAAGCGCGGCAATTTGCACTATTTTAACCTCAACAGCGAAACTACCTATTAGGTGCCGACATATCAAAAAACAATAGCTCCAAAAATCACTCGCTTTAAAGGCAATTCGACCCCGCGGCCCTGCTAAAAAGCATAGGTCTCAAGATCAACCGCCGTAAAGATTATAAGAGCCAAGTTTCTGTAAAATTTGAAGATAATTTTTCTTCTGATTGTTTTTAACAGCAATGGTGGATATAATATTTTTGCACCACCGTGATGATCTAAACCTAAAAAACGAACGCTAATTTGCTTGTAACACCACATTTACAAGGTGATTAAATCACCTGTATATTCTTATTGCTTAAGGAGAAACAAAGATGGCATCGACTGACAAACCAACAACTTTTGAAAAAGAAGCGCCTGCGAAAGAAGCACCGGCAACAGAAACATTACAAGGTCAAGAAGAAGCGCTTACGCTACGCATGAAACGTCTCGACAAAGCGCATAATTCGATTAAGAATTATACGATGGGCGCAATGACAGTAGGTTTAGTACCGTTACCACTGATTGACTTGGCCGCATTATCCGCTATTCAGCTTAAAATGGTTCATAGTGCAGCTAATTACTATGACGTTCCTTTCTCAAAAAATATCGCTAAATCAATTATCGGCTCCTTATTGGGCAGCTCGATTGCGGTAACTCTGGCAATGCCTGTAGCCAGCTTTATTAAACTCGTCCCAATTCTTGGGCAATCCTCAGGTACAATCAGTACTGCGTTGATTGGTTCGGCCTCAACCTATGCTATCGGTAAAATATTCGTTGAGCACTTTGAATCCGGCGGCACTTTTCTTGATTTTGACGAAGAAAAAGCCAAAGAACATTTTAAAGGCTTGTATGAAGAAGGCAGAGCATTTGTAGCTTCACACAAAGCGGCAACAGCTTAAGTTTGAAGTATCAGCCGATTAAAAACGAACAGATACCCTTTTTACACCGGGTATCTGTTTTTTTTTACGATATTTAAGCGACGTATTTATCAAATAGATTATCCCCTAAATTACCCACTGTGCTGTAAACGGTTCGGCAATTTTCCCGCATTTTCATGAACAGAAAATGATACTCGAAGATGGTTTTATCCCTACTAACACGTAGTTTTCTACTTGGACTTCTCGCCTTTCCATCACTGAGCGTTTACGCTCGACCTGTTGTTATCAGTATCGATGCCGGCAGTAACAACGGCGCACAAATCGGCACTTTTATTGGACTGGAAGCCAAAAAGAACTTCCCCGAGCTGGAAAAACGCTACGATAGTTACCTGACTTTTTTATTGTCACCATCGCAATTCAAGCAATTGCTTCCCCAAGTGAACTCACTTAAAGCCGCTATTGATCCGGATTATCAAGCCGAAATCAATGCCATTGCCGCCGTTTGGCAACTGAATACGCTTGATAACCTGGGCGATAATAAACTCTCCGTTAATGAATTTTGGCTATTGCAACTGCTGCCCGATTTGACGGCTGTTAATAAAGGTTCAGCGCTTGCAGTTGCTAACCGTAGCGATAAAAATCCGATTGCAGCGAGAAATCTGGATTGGAAAAGCACGCCGGAATTAAGAAGCCTCCAAACAATTAACATTTATCAGTATGAAGACCGCACTTTGGTTTCTTTGGGTTTTGCAGGATTAGCCGGTGTTATCAACGGTTTTAATGACCAGGGTTTGTTTGTTTCGTTGCTGGATGCGACAGAACAGCAAGCATCGACATCGCTATTACCGCAGAATTCCAGCAGTTTTGATTTACGCACCTTGCTTAAACACTTCGACAAAATCGCACCGGCCAGCCATGAGTTAGCGCAAAAATCCTACTCACGCGGTCATCAGGTTTTATTTGCCGATCAAGGCAATATCGCTGTGTTAGAACAGCCCGCCGGTGAAATCGGCAAGCTTCGAAAAACCCACAGCGCCATTATCAATGAAATGCCCTGGAATCATAACGAGCAGTTGGCGGTAGTGAATTGTTTTGTGCTCAAAGCCTCCGCGCATAATTGCTATATGAGCCGTGATCACTACCGCTGGGGACGATTTGCGCATTTATTAACAGCGTTTTTGGAACAAAACCTGTCAGTCGGGGATGTCATTACACTGATGCAAGATCAGGCAAACATCCGCCAAGCGATTTTTAACGAAGATACCTTGCAATCTATCATATTTACGCCTAAAGACCGCGCCCTGTATCTTTATACGCAAGCGGTGACGAAATCGGAGGAGGCGCATCCTTCTATCGAAAAATACCAACTTATCCAAACCGCTTCCAAAGATAAACTCATTGAAACGGTGTTGCTGGTGTTGGGTATTGGGATTTTAGCGGCGGCTTGGCTGTATGTTCTTCGAAACGGTAAAAAAAACAAGCGGCCGCCCTTACCCGATAATTAATTTTCGCGTGATTTACCTTTATTGCAAAACCTCAAATCCTTGATGCCGCCTTTTCCACGCTGATTATAGCCTGATGAAACTACTAGACTTTATTAATAAAGAATCCAGCATAGCGAAAAATCGCATCGTCATCATGTCGATAGTGTCAGGAATCGCCAACTCGCTGTTAATCGCAATTATTAACCATGCAGCCGAAACGGATTTTGGCAATGGCGTACAGGCCCGATTGTTTTTTATCTATCTGCTGGCTTTCTGTTTATTTTTGTATACCCAGAAATTCGTTCTTTCTCAATCCATGCTGGCGATTGAAGAGGCCTTACGTAGCGTTCGCGTCAGAATTGCCGATAAATTGCGTCGCACCGAATTTAGCTTTATTGAGCAAAGCAACCGCAATGATTTGTTCATTCGCTTAACGCAAGACTCCAGTTTGATTTCGCAGTCGATGATGTTGTTAAGCAGTGCGGGCCAAGCGGCAATTTTAATCGTCGCGTCTTTGTTTTACATTTTGTGGATTTCGCCGTTAAGTTTTTTAATAACGGTCGGCATTATCGGCACCACCGCCTTTATTTATTTTTCGCATAGAGAAAAAACCCGCCAACAACTTCAGCTTGCAAGGCAAAAAGAAAATATATTTTTTGATACCTTAAGTCATCTTTTAGACGGCTTTAAAGAATTAAAACTTAACCGCGCCAAACGTGACGATTTGTTTGACGACATTTGTAAAACCTCGCTAGAGGCCGAACGCATAAAGGTTGAGGTCGGTAACCTGGAAGTCACCGATTGGATCATGGCGCGCTTGTGTTTTTATACCTTACTGCCTTTATTGGTGTTTGTAATTCCGGCCATTCACGGCGAACAAAGCGACCAAATTTATAAAATCACTGCGGCCGTTTTATTTATCATGGGTCCCATCAGTTTACTGATTGGCGCGATTCCGGCATTAAACCGCGTCAATATCGCTTTGGATAATTTTCAAAGCTTAGAGCGGGATGTCGATAAAGCCACGCATCGCGGCGGCGACGAGCCGACTCCCTCTTGGCATGATTTTACCCGGCTTGAGTTTAAGGAACTGTGTTTTGCTTATTACGACCAACAAAAGCAGCCGTTATTTTCCATCGGCCCGAACAGCTTAACCTTAAAAAAAGGCGAGTTATTGTTTATTGTCGGAGGCAACGGCAGCGGTAAATCGACATTATTAAAATTAATCACCGGCTTATATTACCCCGTCAGCGGCGCCGTCTATCGCGATAACGATTTGGTGAACGATGCCAATTACGCCGGTTTCAGGGAATTGTTTTCCACTGTTTTTACCGACTTTCACTTATTTAACCGCTTCTATGGTTTAGCCGGTATCGATGAAAGCCAAATCGCTTTTTGGTTAAAAAAAATGGAGTTGCACGAAAAAACCCATTATTCGTCCGAAGGTTATTTTACCGAAACCAATTTATCGACCGGTCAAAAAAAACGCTTGGCCTTTATTGCGGCTATTCTGGAAAATAAGCCGATTTTAATTTTCGATGAGTTGGCCGCGGATCAAGATCCCGATTTTAGACGCTATTTTTATCAGACCGTTTTACCCGAATTAAGCCAACAAGGAAAAACGATTATCGCGGTAACGCATGACGATTCCTATTTTCACTGCGCGGACCGTGTGTTAAAAATGGATAACGGCGTTCTTAAACCTTACCAAGCGGACTAGTCTTGGTTTTTTATTATTTTATTTATTAGGCACAACCGTGAGTGCATTATTCGACTATTTTAAAAAAAGCTTGTTGCGTTTTCGAAACGCGTTACACGGTACCTTGTCGTATTTTGCCGTGTTTTTGCTGGTCTGCGTGATGTCGATTGCTTTTTTATGGCCGCAAATTGTGATTACCATCAATTCAGGGGAAGGCGGGGTGCTTTACCGGCGGTTTTTCGGCACGGTCACCGATAAAGTGTTTACCGAAGGCATCCATGTTATTTATCCGTGGGACACCATGTACATCTATAACGGACGCATTCAAACCGTGCTGCACGACTTCGATGTGCTGACCAAT
>SXGU01101436.1_pt1 | contig 42138 bp, 65 predicted proteins | sample 3174531 | NCBI WGS metagenome assembly SXGU01 (sample SAMN11356863, study PRJNA531348) | freshwater metagenome | isolation source: freshwater sample F1-140 | place: China: Fuxian Lake, Yuxi | collected 2017-12-25 | reverse complement strand
TGGGGCGTTATGACATTCTCAGCGCGGCCCCGTCGACAACACTGTTGACCGAGGCGGGATCTACCCGCATCAGCCGTTCGACTGGGGTGACCGAATCCACGGCTCCGCCTTTGTCGTTGCTGCGCGCCGAACTGGCGCCGCGGGCCGCAATTGCACAGCCAGGCCTTCCTTTTGCGGGCGGGGCGCTGGGTTTTTGGGGCTACGATCTGGCTGCTCAGATAGATCACCAGCGGGTTGCGGCGGGTGCTACAGCGATGCCGGAAATGGCCGTTGGCCTCTACGATTGGGCGCTGATCGTGGATCACCAGGAGCGCACGGCGACCTTGGTAACGGCAGCGACTTTGGCCGATGCGGAGACCGTGGCTCGGCGCTGGGCGGAGCGTTTATACGCCCCAGCGACGCCGTCATACAGTGGTGCGCCGCTTCGGGTGACTGGTCCGGTATCGACCCTATTTACTGCCGATGCCTATCGGGCGGCCGTGGAACAGGTGCAGGCCTTTATCGCCGCAGGCGACTGTTATCAAGTCAATTTGGCGCAACGCTTTAGTGTCCCGGTGACGGGGGATGCCTGGCCAGCTTACCGTTTACTGCGGCAGATCAATCCGGCGCCGTACGGTGCCTTCATGCGCTATCCGGGTGGGGCGATACTTTCGACCTCGCCCGAGCAATTTTTGACGCTTAAGGACGGACAGGTTAGGACACGGCCAATCAAGGGCACGCGGCGGCGCGATCCCGATCCGCAGATTGACATGACCCTCGGTGATGAGTTGGTGGCGTCATCCAAGGATCGTGCCGAAAATCTGATGATCGTTGATCTGCTGCGCAATGATCTGGGCCGGGTTTGTGCGCCGGGCAGCGTGGCGGTTCCCGAACTTTTCAAGCTGGAAAGCTTTGCCCGGGTTCATCATTTGGTTAGCACGGTGACAGGGCGCTTGGCTGATGGCCAAGATGCAATCGCCCTGCTGGAGGCGGCCTTTCCAGGCGGCTCTATCACGGGGGCGCCCAAGCGCCGCGCCATGGAGATCATTGCAGAACTCGAACAATCTCGGCGCGGTGTGTATTGCGGCAGTCTCGGCTGGATCAGCGATGCCGGCGAAATGAATACCAATATCGCCATCCGCACCGCCGTTCTGCACGACGATCGCATGGTGTTCTGGGCCGGTGGTGGCATTGTGGCGGACTCCCGATGGGAGGCGGAGTATCAGGAATGCCTCACCAAGGCTGCGCCCTTTTTTGATCTAATCCGCCGCTGCGCAGCGGGTTAGAGCGGTCTGCATAAGCTACAATGCGGCCCTCATTGTTTGGCCAAAACTAAAACCGGCGAGTGTGAGTGCGTGGTAACGATTGGGAAGCGTGGCAGAGTGGTTTAATGCACCGGTCTTGAAAGCCGGTGCATCGGGTCGCAAGCCCTTGGAAATAAAGCGTTTTTTTGCGGAGTTTCCGCAACTTGCGGAAATCATTTCCGCATCCCCCATGGCCGCAGGGGGCAGAATTTGGAAGGGTGGCAGAGTGGTCGATTGCACTTGTCTTGAAAACAAGCGATGCGAAAGCATCCGTGGGTTCGACTCCCACCCATTCCGCCAGCTGTGAAAGCGGCCCCATGATCGGGGCCGTTTTTATTCCTGGTGCCAGGATCATTTCGTGGGCAGCACGGTTTCGCCCACCCGCTGATAAACCGTCCGGGTGATCTGTTTGTCGGTGTGCCCCAGCAGCTTCGATGCGTGCGCCAGATCGGTTTCGCTGGCCGCCTTCGGCCGGATGTCGCGGAATTGGAAGGCGCGGATGTGTGCAGCCATGGCTTCATCGCCCGCTTCGGCTGCTGCCTTCGCAGCATCCGCCCTGGCTTCATCGAAGCGCGTGCGCAGCGTCCATTTATTCAGCGGTGCCCCGCCAGGTGTGGCCACCAGGAAAAGGCTGGTCACTTTGCGCGCCTTGATCCGATCCACCAGCTGGCCCAGCTTCGTGCGGCCGCCTTCGGGATCATCCAGCAGGATGCGCAGCTTTTTCTTCGTCTTGTTCTGCTGCAATTCCAGGGCGCCATCCTTCAGATCAGCCAGGCGCATCTTCAGCACATCGGCCGGGCGCTGGCCGGTTAGGTAATTCAAGTCCATGGCATCCTGCAATTCCTGGCAGGCCACCTTATACACAGCCGCCCACACCGCGTCATCGGCGTAATAGTCGCGCGGCGTTTCCTTGTTCTTGCGCACGCCCTTGACCGCGTTTTCCTTCGCGGTGAATCCCCATTCGCGGGCCATATTCCACACATGCGACAGCAGCGTGATTTCCCGATTCGCGCGCACTGGCGCCACCTTCCCGCGCTGGTCGCGGTACTGCGCAATGATCTGCGGCGTGATCGAATCGATGGGGGCGGAATCGAATACCTTCCGCAGAAATTTCAGGCTGCCCAGGTTGTCGCGCTGGGTGGCCGGTTTCTTCGCCGGGATGATTTCCTTTTCGTATCGGTCGAAGATGAAGCGCAGCAAGCCAGTGTCGGCCGGGATGGCTTTGCATTCCAGTTCAGCCCAGCGGCGCTTCGCATCATTCAGATCGTGCCCCAGGGGAATTTCCACGCGCGTGCCATCTTCACGCCGGCCGGCGTAATAGAAGGATTCCCACACCTTGCCGGATTTCAGCGTGCGCTTGCGGCGCAGCATCCGGGGTGGCAGATCACGGTTTGTGGTTTTGGGGCGCATGGTGCTGACGTTACCCGATCATTGAAGGACGGAAAAGTCCGGCTGCCAGGCAGGCTGGGCACCGCCGGTGGCGGAAGGCTGCACGCCAGCCAGGCGCATGCGGGCAAACCAGCGGCCCACGATCGGCCGCCTGGCCGCGTTCAGCACATACTTCCAGCCATTGGCATCCAGCCATTCCTTCTGGCTGCCTGGGTGCTTATAGCCGGTGATTTCGGCCAGTTCTTCGGCCGTGAGGAATTCAGATTCGGGCATCATTTACCCCCTGTTTTTGTTCTGATGGTGTTCGTGCAAAGCAGCAGCAGGAAGGGCCAGGCCGTGTCCCAGGCATACGCCAGGGCGGTGGCGCACACCACCAGCACGATGTTTTCCAGATAAGCCCACGCGATCGCGTTCATTCGATTCCCCTGCAATAAAAGGCCGTTCCCAGGATTTGGCGCTTGTCACTTGCGGCCGGCCGCGCCTTTACCAGATGGCGATGCTGTGAATCACTGCGGGCAGCATCGCCCAGGCATCCTGGGCTGTTTCCCTGGTGGCGATCCCAAGGTGAAAGGAGGGCCAGCCCCGCTGCTTTCATCACGCCTGGGCTTCCCCGCCGAAGTCCAGCTGCGGCTGCGGGCGTGCGGTCACGTGAATTTCATCGGTCACGTATTCGGCCAGGATGGCCACTTCATCGCGCAGCGGCATGAAGCTGGCCGTGAAGGTCAGTTCAATCTGCCCGCCATCCTTCGGCACGATCTTGAATTTCCGCAGCTTCACGCCGGTGAAAGTCTTTTCCAGCAGGTGCAGATCGCAGTGTTCGATTTCATTGGTGAAGCCGATCGGTTCCAGCATCATCGGGCGGGCGATCACTTCATCCGTGAAAAGGAAATCGCGCAGCTGTTCATCGAAGAAAGCGCACAGCGTGGCATCGGTGCGCCCGCAGAATTTCACATCCACCGCCAGCGCCTTGTCATCTTCCGGCCCTTCCTTGCGGATGTTCAGGTGCTTAATTTCGGCCAGGCCATCGAAAAGGAATTCGTTCATCATGGCCCCCGATCAAAATGGAATATCGTCTGACATATCATCGAAGCCGCTGCCCTGGGGCTGCTGCTGCGATGCCGGGCGCTGCTGGCGCTGCGGTGCTGCCTGGTGCTGCTGGCCATCACCTTCAGAGCGGCCGCCCAGCATCTTCATTTCATCGGCGCGGATGCCGGTGGTGTAGCGTTCAATGCCATCCTTGTCGGTGTATTTCCGCGTTTGAATCTTGCCCTGGATGAATACCTGGCTGCCTTTCTTCAGGTACTTCCCGCAGATTTCAGCCAGGCCGGCAAAGGCGCTGACGTTGTGCCATTCGGTGGCTTCCTTCATTTCCCCGGTGGCCTTGTCGCGCCACTTTTCCGTGGTGGCCACGGAGAAATTCACCACGGCATCGCCGCTGGGCAGATAACGGGTTTCGGGATCACGGCCCAGGTGGCCGATGATTTGGGCTTGATTTAGCATGCTGTGCTTTCCTTCAGGTGGTATTCGGCCACGGTCTTGCCATTGGCCAGGTTCTTGTTTTTGGTTTCAATGCGGTGGCCCGCCATGCGCAGATCGTTGATCCGCGCGGCCAGGCGAAAGCACCCGCATCCGTTCAGCGCATCGATGGCCGTGACCGGCCCTTGTTTCAGGTTTTCAAGCACCCACTGTGTCTGCGTCATGGCTGGCCCCCTTATGCTGCGCGGGCTGAAATGCCGCGTTCTTCCTTCGCCATCACGCCAGGGAAAAGCTGGCCGGCTTTCTTGAATGCGCGCGCCTGGGCGCCCAGGAATTTCGTGTCGGCCTGCAGGCATTCGATCGGGGCAGCACCTTCGGCCACGGCCTTCACCAGCGCCAGCAGATCGATCACTTCGGCGCTGTAGGTCACGCGGCCGCTGATGCCGGCCACCTTCGCTGGCGCTTCCACCACCGGGGCCACCGTCATCACATTGGCAGTCATCGCCACCATTTCGGCCTGGGCCTGGGCGGCCTGCGCTTCCTGGATGGCCTTCGCGGCTGCCACCTGATCGCCAGCTGCAGCTGCAGCCTGGGCTTCGGCTTCCGCACGGCGGGCGGCTTCCTGTGCTTCACGTTCCTGCTGTGCCAGGCGTTCGCGTTCTGCGCGGGCTTCGGCTTCAGCCTGGGCGCGTGCAGCGGCTGCCAGGCGTTCCTGTTCGGTGGTGTATGCCACCAGCGACCGCTTCAGGGTGGCTTCGGCTTTGTCCAGGTATTCCTTCGGGGCGCGGAAAAGATCATTCACCGCCTTCACCGCCTGATTCAGCGGGCCGGTGATGCTGGTGCGCTTTTCTTCCACTTCCTTCTGCAGCCCCTTCACGCGCTTCAGGTCATCGCTGGCCAGTTCGTACATCGTGGGGCTGTCGATCACGTAATCAGTGGCATCGGCCAGTGCCTTCTGCGCGCTGGTGGCCAGCACCAGTGCGGCGCTGGCGTCATAGGAAATCGTGTCTTGTGTGTGCATGGATCAATCCTTCAGGGTGGGGGTGATGGAATGGCGCGCACACCATGTGCGCACCGTGAGCAGGGAGCAGAAAAGCGGCCAGTCGGTGGGGTCGCTGTATTCCTGGGCGTGATACGTTCCGTCCGCCTTCAGCTGCACCGCCATGCGCTTCACGGCAGTGAATTCAGGGGGCAGCGCCTTTTCGTATGCGGCCAGCTGGGGGCCAACGCTGGGGTAAAGCTGTGCGCTGGATTTGATGTCCAGCACCGTGTTCATCCCGCGCACCAGGCCGAAGCGATCCAGCGTTCCGGCATACCGCATCACCGGGTGATAAACCGGCGATTCGATCAGCTGCCACTGCACCGCATGGTCGGAGCTGAATTTGCGCCAGGCTGCCAGGTACGGCACCAGGGCTGCATCCAGGGTGGATTCATCCAGCTGGCCAAGATCATCCAGTTCGCACGCCAGATGCACCGCTGTGCCGAAATCAGCCGCAGCTGCCAGCACCTGGGGCGGCACCGCGCTGAAGTCCGTGATGGCCTTCAGAATGGTGGTCACGCCAGGCACCAGCTGCCCGTTGAATCGATAGGTGTGCGATTCGGCATCGAAGGTCAGGCCAGGATTCATTCGGCACCGCCTTGCAAAATCACGGTCATGCGGCCGGCTTCCGATCCGTCTGCATTCACTTTGATGCCGCCATCGTCATCGCATGTTCCAACCCATTCCGGGCCTTTCACCGATTCAATGCCAAGGATCACGGCGCCATCGTTTTCAAGTGGATGGGTGAATGATTCTTTGTTGATGCACACAGGCTTCCGCCCGTGGCCGGCAGCAATCAGATCGGCAAGTTTTTTGTGAAGCGAAGCCACCGTGATCGTCATGCCACTGCATCCTTCAGTGCCACGAAGCCATCCCTGGTCAAGCCATCCAGCGTGTCGCCAGCATCAAGGCCGGCCGCTTCGCGCGCCTGGGCGATAGTCATGCCGGCGCCGGCGATCTTTTTCGTGATGAAGGCGATTTCGCCCACGCTGGCGGCTGCGCCATTCGCTGCTGGCGCAGCCTGGCGCTGCGTTGGCTGTGCGTCCTGGGCATCGGCTACCTGGGCGGCTGGCTTGCGCTGTGGCGTGGCCACGGCGGGCTTGCGGCCCACCAATTCGCCGGTGCTGCCATCGATCACGAAATCGTCATCGTTCAGCGCCTTGCCGGCCATTTCATCGGCGGTGGGTTCGCTGCCGATTTCCGGGAATGCCTTGCGCAGTGCCTGGGCTTCCGCGCACTTTGCGATTTGGCCATAAGGGCGCTTCGACCACATGGCATTCGGGGCGATGGATTTTTCCTTGCCGCCCTTCACCGCATAGTTTTCCTTCCAGAATTCCTTCGCGGTGAATTCGGCCACTTCGCCAGTGGGCAGGCGGCGCTTCACGGTCACGCGGCACCAGGCCGGGAAGGTGATCTGCTGGCCGCCGATCGATTCGGTCACATCAGGCCCGAATTCCGGTTCGGTCACGCCGATGCAGCCGGTGCGGGCGGCCTGGGTGCGGTAAAGGCCGATGCCAGGCATCACCACATCGCGCATGCCCTGCAGCTTGCCATCCCACATGGGCACGATATGCACAGGCTTCTGCATCGGATCAAGGCCGCTGGCCCGGCAGTACGACAGCACCATCTTGATGGATTCCACGGCGGCGCCGGGGTACAGGCTGGACTGCAGCACCTGCAGCAGTTCGGCTTCATTCATGGCCAGGGCCGGCAGGCCGGCGGATTCTTGTTTCGTGATCGCGTTCATGGTGCGGATTCCTTTCAGTGGTTGCGGGCGGATTCGATGGCGGCGCGAAGGGCGGGGCCGGCGGCTTCGATCTGGAAGCAGCAGCCACCCCAGCGGATGAAGCCATTCGGGAAAATGTGGCCAGTGCGGCCTTCGAAGCGGAAGCTGTGCGTGGCTTTCATGGCTGCCCCTTACTTGCCGCAGGTGGTGGATTCGATGGTGCTGGCCAGCTGCACTGCCTGGGGCTGCTGTGCCTTCGCTGCGGCTTCCATGGCCACGGCGTCTTCGTAATCCATGCGGCCAACGATTCCGTAAGCCAGAAGGAAAAGAGCGAGGAAGCCGGCGGTTTTTAGTGCTTCAGGAATGCGGCGCTGCCCTTTCAGGCTGGCGCGGCGCTGGGTGGTGTGTGCATCAGTCATTTCTGGCCCCTTCGTAAAGAAATATCGATGGGTGAAGTATAGATAACTATCCATACATCGGCAAGAAAAATATACGGCGATGCGAAAAAAATTTAGATGGCTAGCCGAAACGGCAATAAAAAAGCCCGCCGAAGCGGGCTGTGTGGTGCCTAGTGTTTCTATTCAGGGAATAGGCTGCGGGCCTTCGCCACATCGAATGCGGGCGGCGTCTGCGGTGGCTTGATTTGTGGCGCGGGCATCCTTTGCTGCGCCCTGGCAGCCTGGCCGTTGCTGGCATACGCTGCCCACGTGGTGCCTTCCTGGCGGATTTCCCAAAGCCCGCCATTCACAAGGCTGGGGCCGCCCTGATTGAATCCGCAAAGCAGGAACCACTGCTGGCCATCCAGCTGCTTCGGCGCCAGGCACTTCTTCGATCCGGGCTGATCCTGGTATGCCGTGATGTAACCATATTCCAGCTGTTCTGCTGCCTGGCCAACGTATGAAGGCGCCCCCGATCCGCAGCCGGCCAGCGCCGCAGCCGCCAACATGATGATCATTTTCATGGCTTTCCCTTTCACATTCCGTGGCCATTCCAGGCCCACACCACACGACCGATCACGGCTACTTCGTGGTCACCATTCAGCACATCCACCGTTTTGTGCGTGGGGTTATCGCTGCTGATTTCGAACTTGCCATCCATGCGCTGGCGCACCCGCTTCACGAAAAGCCTTTCGTGGGCGCGCAGCACATAAATGCCATCGATCTTCACTTCCTTGACGCCGGTATCCACCAGCAGCACATCCCCGCTGTTCAGCGTGGGGGCCATGCTGTCGCCATAGGCGTGGATGAAGCGCAGCGAATCCGTGCGCGTTGGGCGCACCTGATCCGTTACGAATTTCGTGGTCAGCGTGATCTGGCCAGTCATCACATCACCATCCAGGCTGCTATCTGTGCCGATCCCCATGCTGGCTTCATTGGCCAGCATCGGAACGCGGATTCCTTCGGCGCGATTGCCTGACGAGATTTCCAAGGCGGCCGCGATTTTGGCCTGCACTTCGCCTGGCACCGGATGGCCGGTCACCAGGCTGATGTCGATCACCTGGCCCACGTTGGGGTTGTGCTTGTCGTGTTCCCATGCCCACACATTGCCCTTCGTTACTTCGATTTCATTCGCCAGGGCTTCCTGGCTGCGCCCCCACTTCGCGCGGGCGTCTTTTACCCATTTTCCCAGCATGGCGCACCACCTTTCAGGTCACTAGACGGACATCGTATAGAAAAGCTAGCCGGATGTCGTATAAAATACTTGACGCTATACGGATAGAAATATAGACTGCGGCCAATACATGGAGATTCAATGCAATGACCGAAAAAAATCCTTTAGAGCGCGCCATCCGATCCGCCGGATCGATCAACAAGCTGGCCATGGTGCTGGGAGTGTCGAAGGGGGCGGTGTGGCAGTGGGGGCTTCCTGGCAGGCAAGTGCCAGCGGAACACTGCCCGGCCATTGAGCGCATCACCGGCGGTGATGTGCGATGCGAACAGCTGCGGCCTGACGTGGATTGGGCTTATCTGCGCATCCCAGCCCAGGAAGGCGCCGCCGCATGAATTCATACGCAATAAAGCTGCGCGACCCGCGCTGGCAGAAAAAACGCCTTGAAGTGCTGAATCGGGCCGGATGGGAATGCGAGATGTGCGGTGACAAGGAAAGCACGCTGCACGTGCATCACAAACAGTATTTCAAGGGGCGCGAGCCATGGGAATACGACGATGAACAGCTTTCTGTTTTGTGTGAATGCTGCCATGCAGCCCAGCACGAAGGGGTCGATCTGCTGCTAGACGTTGCATCGCGCGTGCCAGTCAGTGGCCAATTCGATCGCCACATGGTGGCTTATGTGGTTGCTGGGATGGCTGGCCTTGAAATGGAATTCCCGCTTCCTGCAATGCGCCAGCTTTATGAATTGGGTGCCCAGCTGAAGGCTACATGGTGCAGCGGGGGGCGCGGATGACAACCACAAAAATCTGGATGCCGCTTTACATCGCGGATTATCTTGCCGACACGACCCGCCTTACTACAGAGCAGCACGGCGCATATCTGCTGCTGATCATGGATTACTGGCGCAATGGAGCGCCACCCGATGATGACCACGTGCTGGCGAACATCACTGGCCTGCAGGTGGCTGCATGGAAAAAGCACCGCGCCGCCATGGCACGGATGTTTCAGATTGAAGGCGGCGAATGGCGCCACAAGCGCATCGATTTAGAACTGGCTGCAGCTGAAAGCAATGCTGCCAAGTATGCCGAGCGCGCAAAGAAAGCAGCCGCGAAGCGGTGGGGCAAGGACGAGACAAGCAATGCTTTGGGCAATGCTTCAAGCATGCCGCAAGCAATCTTTGACGAATGCACAACACCTTCATCTTCATCGTTATCTATTCCTGACGGAATAGATAAAAACACTGTCGCCATCAGCGATTCATTCGCAAAGTTTTGGGATGCCTACCCGAAAAAGGTGGGAAAGCAGGCTGCCGAAAAGGCATTTGCAAAAGTAAAGCGCCCGGCTGAAACGCTGACGCTGATCCTAAAAGCCCTTGCATGGCAATGCGCGTCAGAGCAGTGGCAGCGCGATGGTGGCCAATACATCCCCAACCCGGCGACCTACATCAACCAGGGCCGATGGGATGACGAGCAGCCGAGCGAAAAAGATTTGCAGCGACAAGCACCGGCCCGCACCAGCCGCCATTCCGGCTTCGAAAAAATCAACTACCGCGAAGGGATCAACGCCGATGGCACATTCGCATGAAACCACCGCCCGCAGGGTGGGCGACATCCTGGGCAAAGGCCCGATGATGCAGGGGCTGGGCGTGCGCACCGAAGCGTGCGAAAAGCACGGCGAATTCGAAAGCACTGGCAGCCGCTTCCTGGGCACCCGCGAAATCTGGACACAGTGCCCGGCATGCGCAGCGGAAGAAAAGGCAGCAGCCCGCGAAGCCGAAGCCCAGCGCCAGGCAGAGGCCCAGCGCGCGCGCATCGAAAAGATGATCAGCCGCGCCGCAGTGCCCACGCGATTCATCGGCCGCACCTTCGCCAATTTCAAGGCCACCACCGATGGCCAGGAACATGCCCTGGCAGTGGCCAGCGAATTCGCTGAAGCCTTCCACGAAAAGCACAAGCGTGGCCTGGGCCTGGTCTTTTCCGGCATGCCTGGCACCGGGAAAAGCCACCTGGCTGCAGCCATCCTGCAGTCGATCCTTGACCGCCACACCGGCCTTTACACCACGGCCATGGGCCTGATCCGCATGGTGCGCGCCACCTGGCACCGCGAAAGCGATCGCACGGAAGAAGAAGTGCTGGCCATGCTGGCTTCGGTCGATCTGCTGGTGATTGATGAAATCGGCGTGCAGTACGGCACCGAGGGCGAACAGACGATCCTTTTCGAAGTGCTGGATCGCCGCTATTGCGACATGAAGCCCACGATCCTGCTGACGAATCAGGGAAAAGATGGCTTCCGAGATTACATCGGCGCCCGCAGCTTCGACCGCCTGACCGAAACCGCCCGCTGGGTTTCCTTCGATTGGGCCAGCTACCGCCTGCAGGCACGGAAAGAGGCGGAATGACATGCAAGGCATGCGAGAAAGCCGCCACGAATCCGCACTGCGGGGAATACCAGATGCAGTGCCTGGAATGCTGCACGCGCCTGGTGCTATCGACACACCCCAGCAAGCCGCACGCGGAAGCGATGCTGGCAGCGATCGCCAGGTTCAGGGATGCGCCTGGCCGGGCCGCGATTTTGGAGTGCGTGCGCCTTACCCTGGCGAAACGCCACTGTCCTGGTGCGAAGTGATGGAAGCCGTGCGCCGGGGGCTGCTATGAGCGACCACAAGCAATTCATGCGCGAATTCTTCAGCGCCCGCCAGCACCAGCGCCTGGTGCAATTCTTCCAGGCGCTGCATGGCCTGGCGAACTGGTGGCGGAAATGAGCGACAAGCGCGTTTTCATCCTGGCCCACGATGTGGCCCGCCACAACGCGATCGAAGCGGTGAAGGCTGCCCCGGCCGGCTATGCCGTGACCGTGCGCGAAGTGAATCGCACCCTGGAACAGAACGCAGCGCAGTGGCCGATCCTGGAAGCCTTCAGCCAGCAGCTGCAGTGGCCAGTGAATGGCCAGATGGTGCAGCTGGAAGCCGAGGAATGGAAGGACATCCTGACCGCTGCCTTCCACCAGGAAACCGCACGCCTGGCCATGGGCCTGAATGGCGGGGTGGTGATGCTGGGCCAGCGCACCAGCCAATTCGGGAAAAAGCGATTCAGCGAATGGATGGAATTCCTGCACGCGATCGCCGCCCAGCGTGGCGTGGTGATCTACCCGGAAGAAAGGCGCGCCTGATGCAGAGCAAGAACAAGCGGCCGCCCACCGTGGCAGAGCGCCGGCACATCGAAGCAGTGAAGGCGCTGCCGTGTTCCGTATGCGATGCCCACGGCCCCAGCGATGCCCATGAAATCAAACAGGGCCAGTGGTTCAGCGCAGTGGCGCTGTGCAAGGAATGCCACCAGGGGCCGCTGATGGGATGGCATGGCCAGAAGCGCGCCTGGGCGATTCGAAAAATGGATGAAGTGGATGCGCTGGCCGTGACGGTGCGGCGCCTTTTGGAAGGAAAAAAATGAACCCCCGCAGTGAAAACAGCGCGCCGGCCCGCGTGGCCAAAGTGAAGCGCACGATCCCGAAATTCCAGAATCACCCGCACCAGGGCGAATACCTGCGCCGGAATATGCGCCACCTGGCGAAGTGGATGCTGATCGCCATCGCGGTGATGTTCGGCACCACGATCGCCGGCGGCCTGATCGTGGGCGGCAATCTGCTGGCGGGGGTGCTGGCATGAATGAATCACTGAAGCGCGCCCAGGACGAAGCATGCGGTGGCGCCGGCAAGCCGGTGAAGCCACGCCATGTGGGCACCAACGATCTGAATCAGATTTTGACCGAGCGCGGCGACCGATACGGCATCTTCAGTGGCCACGCGGAAATCGCCCAGCAGCTGAATGGCGTGATGCGCACGTATGAGGCGAAGCGGGGCTGCGATCTGCACCCCGATCAGCGCGAAGCCCTGGAAATGATCGCGCACAAGATCGCCCGCATCCTGAATGGCGACCCGGATTATTCCGACAGCTGGCGCGACATCGCCGGTTATGCCGCCCTGGTGGCCGATCGCCTGGATGGGGTGTATCGATGACGCGGCGCTTTTCGAATGGTGCCCTGGGCCGCCTGAAGGTCGGGGCCATGAACAAAACGGAAGCAGCCTATTCCGAAGCCCTGCGCCTGCGCCAGATCACCGGCGAAGTGGCCTGGTTCAAGTTCGAAGGCGTGAAGCTGCGCCTGGCCGACAACACTTTTTACAGCCCCGATTTCGCAGTGATGCTGGCCAGCGGCCAGATGGAAATGCACGAAGTGAAGGGATTCTGGCAGGACGATGCCCGCGTGAAGATCAAGGTGGCCGCCGACCTGTACCCGTTCCGATTCATTGCCGTGCAGCCGCTTCCGAAGAAAGCCGGGGGCGGATGGAAAACCGAGGAATTTTGAATGGATGACGCAGATAAAGCGGATGGCCTGATCGCCGCCCGCGAAAAAGAAGCCGTGGCCGCTGCACAGCGCGCCGCAGCCGATATGCCGAAGGGCAAGCCAGGGGAATGTGACCTGTGCGGGGAGTGGTCGGAACGCCTGGTGCGTGGCGCGTGCGCCCGCTGCCGAGACAAACACAAGCTGAAATAAAGGGGGGAATGGGATGCTGAACGATCTGCCGGAGAGTGTGCGCGAAATCGCGGAAGTCATCGGGCGCGAAGATGCGCTGCGGCTGGTCGGGCAGCTGCCCACCTGCTATGCGGGGAACGATGGGAAGAAATCGAACCGCGTGATCATGTACGTGCCGAAGCGCCTGGCACCGGATCACAAGCTGGTGGAAATCCTGGGCTGGAATGTGGCCATGAAGCTGGTGCGCCACTTCGGCGGGGAAATCCTGCAGCCGGCGAACTGCCGGAAGATTTATTCCCGTTACCGGGATGAAGCGATCCTGAAGATGCTGCACGCGGGCGCACGGCCATCGATGGTGGCCGATCTGCTGGGTGTGTCGGAACGGCACGTGCGCAATCTGGCGCGAGAAAACCCACAAGAGGAAAACCCACACATGGACGGGAAGAATCCATGCTGATCGCAATTTTCCAGGAAAAGAACAGCATGGACGAATCAGCAGCCGGCAGCATTGCCGAATGGGTGAAACTGATCGGCGCGACCGGAATTGGCGGCCTGGTGATGGCCTTTTTTGCGAAGTTCGCCTTCCGCAAAATGATCGAGGAAGGCACCGCGACCCAGCGGGCCGGCGGCGAAACCGACATCATCGAACAGCTGCGCGCCGAAGTCGATCGCATGGGCAAGATCAACGACACACTTTCCGGCAAGGTGGCCGAATTACAAGAACAGATCATCAAGCTGCGCAGTGAAAACGCCGAACTGAAGGCGGAAATCCAGGCGCTGAATTACCAGATCAAAAGCCTGAACCCGGCGGGGAAGCAATGAGCGACCCGGCATGGATCAAAGAGGCCCGCGCCAACATCGGCGTGCGCGAAATCAAGGGGCCGAAGCACGAACCCAAAATCCTGGCCTGGTGGAAGGCCATCAAGCGGGGCGGCATCAAAGATGACGAAACGCCCTGGTGCGCAGCTTTTGTGGGCGGATGCCTGGAAGCCGTGGGCATCACCAGCAGCCGCTTCGAATCGGCCAGATCGTATGAATCCTGGGGAAGCCCGCTTTCCGCGCCGCTTTATGGCTGCATCGTGACCTTCACCCGCGATGGCGGGGGGCACGTGGGCTTCGTGGTGGGGCGCGATGCGTCCGGGAATCTGATGGTGCTGGGCGGGAATCAAGGGGATGCCGTGAATGTGAAGGCTTTCCCCCGCAGCCGGGCCACCGCTTACCGCTGGCCGATGGGTGTGCCCGCCGATGTAGGGGCGCCGCTTCCACTGCTGGCAGCTGCTGAACTTTCCACAAACGAGGCATGACCATGATCCTGGAATTCATTCGAAAGCATTGGCCCGCCCTGGCGGCATTCCTGGTGATGCTGTGCCTGGTGTGCTGGGCATACCTGCAGGGGCAGAGCATAGGGAAGGCGGAATGCACCGCGCAATATGAAGCGATCCTGGCAGAGCGTGACCGGGTATCAGCTGCAGCCCTGGCTGATGCACTGGCAGCCGCCCAGGCCCAGGCAGCCGAAGCCATGGCGGCCGAACGTGCCCACCTACAGGCCCAGGCCAAGACCGAGCAGCAGTTCCGAACCATAACCAAAACGGTGACCGAGTATGTGGAGAGCAAACCCGACCTTAATTCTTGCGGCCTTGATCCTGTCGGGCTGTGCCACTGGAACACCGCCAACCGTGGTGGCGCCAGCGGCCCGGCCTGTAATCCCTGAAGCCTTCCTGGTGCGGTGTGATCCGCTGCCCGATGCGCAAGGGGGGAAGCTGGGCGACCTGCTGAAGAACCACGTCGAGGTGGCGCGCCTGTACCACCTGTGCGCGCAAAGGCACGGCGACCTGGTGGACGTGGTGCGCGGAGCGACGGACGGCGGGGGCACCCGGTGACACCGCCCCCCCGGTCAAAGGTACTTCCGAAGGGGGGGAGCCATGCGGGCGCAAGGCGGCCGCGAGGTTCGCTTTGTGAGTGCCCCGGATTTTTCGTTTCGTTTCAGAACTGGAAGTTATAAGCAGGATGCAAAACTACGCGCAAACCATAGAACAGATCGACATCGACGCCCTGATCCCCTACGCCCGGAACAGCCGCACGCATTCCGAAACGCAAGTGGCCCAGGTGGCGGCTTCGATCCGCGAGTTCGGTTTCACGAATCCGGTGCTGATCGACGCCGACGGGGGCATCATCGCCGGCCATGGCCGGGTGCTGGCAGCGCGCAAGCTGGGCCTGGAAACGGTGCCGGCCATCCGCATCGACTACATGACCGACGCCCAAAAGCGGGCCTACGTGATCGCGGACAACAAGCTGGCCCTGAACGCCGGCTGGGATGACGAACTGCTGGCGCTGGAATTGGGCGACCTGCAGGCCGAAGGGTTCGACCTGGCGCTGACCGGCTTTGACGACGACGAACTGGCGGCCCTGCTGCTGGGCGAGGATGAAGAAACCACCGAAGGGCTGACGCCCGACGACGAAATCCCCGACGCCCTGGCCGAAGTGGTGTCCGTGACGGGTGACGTGTGGCAGCTGGGCAAACACCGCGTGATGTGCGGCGACAGCACGATCATTTCCGACGTGGAAAAGCTGATGGCCGGCGCGACCGCGCAGCTGCTGCACGCCGACCCGCCGTATGGCATGGGCAAGGAAGGCGACGGCGTGGCCAACGACAACCTGTACGCCGAAAAGCTGGACGGGTTTCAGATGGAATGGTGGGCGACGTTCCGCACCTTCCTGGACGACAACGCCAGCGCCTACATTTGGGGCAACGCGCCCGACCTGTGGCGCCTTTGGTATGTCGGCGGCCTGGGCGATTCCGAAAAGCTGGAACTGCGCAACGAGATCGTGTGGGACAAAAAGAACATCGCCGGCATGGCGTCGCCCGACCTGACGCAATACCCGATCGCCACCGAGCGCTGCCTGTTCTTCCAGCTGGGCAACCAGTTCCTGGGCAATGTGAACGCCGACGATTTCCCCGACACCTGGGAGCCGGTGCGCGCCTACATGGAAGCCCAGGCGAAGGCCGCGGGCGTGAACCCGGCCGAAGTGAAACGGGTTTGCGGCGTCGGCATGTATTCGCACTGGTTCACCCGGTCGCAGTTCACGCTGATCCCCGAGAAGCACTACCGCAACCTGGCAGCGGAATTCCCCGGCCACTTCGAGCGCCCCTGGCGCGAACTGAAGGCGGAATGGGATCGCGTGAAGGGCGGCCCGACCAGTGAAATCCAGGGCGCCCGCAGCCACTTCGACAACGCGCACGAACCGATGCGCGACGTGTGGGAGTTTTCGCGCGTGACCGGCGACGAACGCCACGGCCACGCCACCCCGAAGCCGGTGGCCATGATGGAACGGGTGATGAAGTCGAGCCTGCGCCCTGGCGGCCTGGTGGTCGAGCCGTTCGGCGGCAGCGGCGCCACGCTGATCGGTGCCGAGAAAACCGGCCGCGCCTGCTACACCATGGAAATGCAGCCGCGCTACGTGGACGTGATCGTTCGCCGCTGGCAAGCCTTCACCGGCAAGAAAGCCGTCCTGGAATCGACCGGGCAGACCTACGACGACCTGAAGGCCGAGCGCATCCCGGCAGGGGCTGAAGCATGACGAAAGCCGGGGCGCCGACTTACCCCGTAAGCACGATCGCCAAGCTGCTGCTGCTGTCCGACCGCCGCGTGCAACAGCTGACGAAGGAAGGGGTGATCCCGAAAGCCGAGCGCGGCCGCTACGAACTGGCGCCCGCGGTGCAGGGCTACATCCGCTACCTGCAGGAGCGCAGCCTGCGCACCGATTCTTCCCCGATCGATTACCACATGGAAAAGGCCCGGCTGACGAAGGCCCAGGCCGACAGTGCGGAAATCGAAGCGGCGAAGGCGCGCCAGGATGTGGCCAGCGTGAAGCAGATCGAAAAGAATCTGGCCGGCCTATTCGCAGAGGTGCGCACGAATATCCGCAACATCCCGGATCGCGTGGTTTCTTCCCTGATCGGCATGACCGATGAACGGGAATTCAAGAACATCCTGGCGCGGGAAATCGATCTGGCCCTGGATGCCCTGGCTGAATCCGATGTGCTGATCGAGGCATCCGAGGAAGCCGAGGAATCCACGGCCGATGGGGAAATTTGATAACAGCCAGGCACTGGCCCGCGCATTCAAGGCAGCGAAGCAGCACCTGCGGCCACCGCCGAATCTGAAGCCCAGCCAGTGGGCTGAATCGCACGTGAAAATCCCGGTGGGCAATGCCGTGCCGGGCATGATCCGCTTCGACAACGCCCCGTATCAGCGCGAACCGCTGGATATGCTGGTCGATCCCGAATGCTATCGGATCACCCTGATGTGGGCGGCCCAGGTGGGCAAGACGCAGCTGGCGCTGTGCGGCCAGGGCTATCACATCCAGGTGCGGCCATCTTCGCAGATGATGATGCAGCCGAGCCAGACCGATCTGCAGGTGTGGATGAATACGAAATTCACGCCCATGGTGGATTCGAATCCCACCATCCGTGACTGCATCGCAAAGCCACGCGGCCGCGATGGGGTGAATAACGGGAATATGAAAAGCTACCCCGGCGGCTTCCTGATGTTCGCCTGGTCAGGATCGCCCAAAACGATGCGCGGGCGATCGGCGCCGGTGATCGTGGCCGATGAAGTGGATGGCTACGAATCCAGCGAGGAAGGCCACCCTGTGCAGCTGCTGTGGCAGCGCGCGGCCACCTTCGGGGATCAGCGCAAGCTGCTGGAAATCAGCACGCCCACGATCAAGGGGCAAAGCTACATCGAAAAGGCATTCGAAGCGGGCGATCAGCGCCGCTTCCATGTGCCGTGCCCGGAGTGCGGCGAACATCAGGTGCTTTCGTGGGATCACGTGACCTGGCCAGGCAAGGATCAGGAAGGCGAAGATCAGAACCCGGCGGCCGCCAGGTATATCTGCGCGCACTGCGGTGTGCTGTGGGATGACGGAATGCGGAAGGCAGCGATCCGCGCCGGCGAATGGCGTGGCGCAAAGGCATTCAAGGGCCATGCCAGCTATCACCTGAACGAGCTTTACAGCACCTTCCGGCGGCTGCGCGATATTGCGCAGTCGTACCTGGACAAGCTGGCCACCGATGATTTGCAAACCTTCGTGAATGTGTCGCTGGCCGAAACCTGGGAAGAAACCGGCGAAAGGGCCGATGCCGATGGCCTGATGGCCAGGGCGGAAGCCTTCCCGGTATCGGTGCCGGCCGGCGGCCTGGTGCTGACCGCTGGTGTGGATATGCAGCAGGATCGCCTGGAAGTCGAAATCGTGGCCTGGGGCCACGGCGAAGAATCCTGGTCGGTGGATTATCACGTGCTGTGGGGCGATCCACTGCAGAACGATGTCTGGGAAGAATTGGAAGAACTTCTGTCCAGCACCTGGCTGCACGAATCGGGTGCCCAGCTGCCGATCCTGGCGGCGTGCGTGGATACCGGCGGCACCGGCGGAAATACCCAGGCGGCTTATGAATGGCTGCGCGGCAAGACCGGGCGCCGCATCTTCGGTGTGAAGGGTGTGGGCGGCTGGGGGCGGCCGATCGTGGCAGCACCGAGCCGGAAGCGATCCGGCAAGAACGTGCGCAAGATAGATCTGTTCCTGGTGGGCGTGGATGAAGCGAAGCTGACGGTGATGCGCCGCCTGGCGGTGCCGAATCCTGGCCCTGGCTTCTGCCACATCCCGAACGATCGCGGGGCCGACTGGTATCAGCAGCTGACCGCCGAAAAACTGATCACCCGTTATGTGAAGGGCTTCCCGGTGCGCGAATGGCACCAGACGCGGCCGCGAAATGAAGCCCTGGACTGCCGCGTGTATGCCCTGGCGGCGCTGAAGATCGCAAACCCTTCATTCAAGCGGGCAGCGGAGCGCATGGGCATGCCATCGGCAGCCGCTGAACAGCTGGCGAAAGCCACCCCGAAAAAGGCGGCGAAGGCACTGCCCGCACCAGCGAAGGAAAACCCACAAGAGGAAAGCAAGCCCACGGTTGCCGAAACTGTTGCCATTAAGCGATCCAGCAGCCTGAAGCGAAAGCGTGGCGGCTGGGTGAATAACTGGTGAAGGCAAACGTGACCGGCATTTTTCCCGCAAGCACATCAGCAGGGCTGACGTTCAATCGCCCAGCCACCCTGACCGCACATCCGGCGCCCGATTGGCAGCTGGAAGCCGTGCTGCGCGGCGCTGGCGCCATTGAAATCACAGCCGAAGCAGATGGCACTGGCCACCGCTTCCTGGTGCCCGCCACTGAAACGGCGGCCTGGGAGCCTGGCGACTACTGGTACAGCATCCGCGCATTGATGGATGGCGCGGTGGTGGAGGTCGAAACCGGCCAGATCACCATCAAGCCAGACCTGGCCGGCCTTGATGCTGGCCACGATGGGCGCGTGCATGTGCAGCGTGTCCTGGATGCGATCGAAGCGGTGCTGGAAAAGCGCGCCACGATCGACCAGGAAAAGTATTCGATCAATAACCGCGAACTGTGGCGCACGCCGATCCCTGATCTGCTGATTCTGCGCGACCGCTACCGTTCCGAATTGCGCCGGATGAAGGCCGCCCGCAAGGGTGGGCTGTTCAATCAAGCCGTGCGCGTGGGGTTCCGATAAGTGGCCATCCTTGATTTTCTGAAGCGCAAGCCAACCGATTCGCGTGCCGTGGCGAAGCCACGCTGGGCGCCGGTACGTGCTGCCATGCGCATGTTTGATGGCGCAAAGCAGGATCGCCTGTCTGGCGATTGGCTGACGCATCCTGTCACTGCCGAATGGCTGATCCGCATGCACCAGCGTGTGCTGGTGGCGCGATCGCGCGAACAGGCGGTGAATAACGATTACGCGAAGGCTTTCGTGCGCATGTGTCGCCAGAATATCGTGGGGCCGAAGGGCGTGATGCTGCAGGCGCAAAGCCGCGATGAATCCGGCAAGCTGGACACCCTGGCGAATCAGGCCATCGAAGCCGCTTTCGTGAAGTGGGGCCACCGCAACAGCTGCGATGTGGCCGGCGTGCAATCCTGGCGCAGCATCCAGGCCAGCGCAGTGATTTCGGCCGTGAAGGATGGCGAATTCATGTTCCGCAAGATCACCGGCAAGGATGCCGGGCCTTTCGGCTTCACGCTTCAGGTTCTTGATCCGCAGCGATGCCATCCGCAGTTCGATCAGTACGATCTGCCCGATGGCAGCTTCATCCGTGCTGGCATCGAATTCAATAAATACGGCCGCCCGATCGCCTATCACTTCACCGTGGCGAAGGAATCGGACAGCTTCTACAACTACAGCTACGCCGGGTTGCATTACCACCGCATCCCCGCCGAAGAAATCATCCATGGCTTCCTTCCAGAAATGGTGGGCCAGAAGCGCGGGCTGCCCTGGATGGCCACCGGCCTTTTCCGCATGAAGCAGCTGGTGGGCTTCGAAAATGCCGCCATCGTGAATGCGCGCATCGGCGCCAGCAAGATGGGCGTGATCCAGTGGAAGGAAGGCCGTGGCCCCGATCTGGATGATGATGAAATCGAAGCATTCGAAATGACCGCAGAGCCGGGCGAATTCCCGGTGCTGCCTGAAGGCGCTGAACTTCACGAATGGAATCCGCAATACCCCAGTGGGGAATTCGCCACATTCAATAAGGCCATGCTGCGCGGCATCGCTGCCGGCTTCGGTGTGCTTTACAACAATCTGGCCAACGACCTGGAGCATGTGAATTTTTCCAGCATCCGCCAGGGCACCCTGGATGAACGCGAACACTGGAAGGAAATGCAGGAATGGCTGATCGAAGCACTGATCCAGCCAGTATTCGAAGCATGGCTGCCCCGCGCACTGCTGGGCGGGCACATCACCGTGAAGGGCCGCCCGCTTAAAGCCGAGCGCATCGACCGCTATTCCGTGGTCAGCTGGCAGCCGCGCCGGTGGCAGTGGATCGATCCGCGCGCCGATGTGGATGCCGCGATCGCCGCGAAGAATCAGATGCTGCTGTCGCCTGGCCAGATCATTCGAGAGCAGGGCCGCGATCCTTCGGATGTGTGGCGCGAAATCGCCGCCGACATCGAAGAAATGAAGGCCGCCGGCATCCCTGAAGAATTCATCAAGGCCGCGATCCTGGACAAGAATTTGCAGGCCACTGTGCAGGCTGCACAGGCGCAATCGAAGGGGGCCGAATAATGGCTGCCGGTATTTACGACATCATCATCGAACAGGGGGCCGACTGGCGCCTGGTGATCACCTGGAAGGATGCGGCAGGCGCGCCGGTGAATCTCACCGGCTACACCGCCCGCATGCAGGTGCGCGAATCCTTCGCCAGCAAGGTGAAGGTGTTCGATCTGACCACCGAGAATGGCCAGATCACGCTGGGCGGCACGGATGGCATCGTCACCATGGCACTGCCAGCAGCAGCATCGGCAGCCGTGGCGATCAATCCCACGAAAACCGCCTGGATCGATGGCAAACAAGCCCAGCAGCTGGTTTTCGATCTTGAAATGATCAGCGCAGCTGGCGCTGTCACCCGGCTGATTCAGGGGGCGGCGCTTTTTGTTCCAGAGGTCACGAAATGATCGATGCCGCGATCGTGATTTCAGAGCCTGGCGCCAGCCAGGTGCAAGTTTCAGGTGGCGTGCCCGACACGGTTGTGATCGTGTCGGATGCCACCGCATCGCGCGTGGTCGTGGGGCGCGATTCTTCGGAGTCCATCAGCGTGGTGCGGCCGGCATACGGCAACGGCCTGGATGGCTTCCCGGTGAATATCACCAGCCCGAAGGTGGGCGATGTGGTTTCTTTTAATGGGGCCGCGTTCATAAACCGCGATCAAACCGATCTGACCGATGGAGGTAATTTTTAATGTCGAACACTGTACGAATCAAGCGCCGGGCAGCCGGTGGCGCCGCAGGCGCACCTGGATCGCTGGCGAATGCCGAACTGGCATTCAATGAACAAGATGATGTCCTTTATTACGGCAAGGGCACCGGCGGCGCCGGTGGTACTGCCACCCAGGTGCTGGCCATCGGCGGCCCTGGTGCATTCCAGGGCAAAGATGATGACCTGACTGCCATTGCCGGCCTTTCCACCGCAGGCATCGTGGCGCGCACTGGCGCTGGCACTGCTGCTGCCCGCAGCGTGGCAGGCACCGCCGGCCGCGTGGCCGTGACCAACGGCGATGGCGTGGCAGGAAATCCAACCATCGATCTGGCTGCCAGCGGCGTGACTGCTGGCACCTTCACGAAGGTGACGGTGGATGCCTATGGCCGCGCCACTGGTGGCGCCCAGGCATCGCGCAGTGATCTATCGGCGCCGACCGCTGATATTTCGAATGGTGGCTTCAAGATCACCAACGTGGCCGATCCGGTGAATGCCCAGGACGCGGCAACAAAGAATTACGTTGATTCTGTGGCCCAGGGGCTTGATCCGAAGCAATCGGTGAAGGCGGCCACCACGGCCAACATCGCCACGCTATCGGGCACGATGACCATCGATGGCATCGCCCTGGTGGCCGGTGATCGCATCCTGGTGAAAGATCAAAGCACCGCCGGCCAGAACGGCATTTATGTGGTGGCAGCAGGCGCCTGGGCGCGTGCATCCGATGCCGATACCTGGGCGGAATTGGTTTCTGCCTATGTGTTTGTCGAGCAAGGCACCACGAATGCCGACAATGGCTTCCTGTGCAGCGTGGATGCTGGCGGCACGCTGGGCACCACCGCTGTCACCTTCGTGCAATTCAGTGGCGCTGGCCAGATCACGGCGGGCGCTGGCCTTACAAAGACCGGCAATCAGCTGGACATCGGCGCTGGCACCGGCATCGCTGTGGCTGCTGATTCTGTGGGCCTTACCGGCCAGGCGCTGGCGCTGCACAACCTGGCCACGAATGGCCTGGTGGCGCGCACTGCGGCCGCTACCGTTGCAGCCCGCAGCATCGCCGCTTCCGGCAGCGGCATTTCCGTGAGCAACGGCGATGCGGTTGCCGGTAATCCGACCGTTGCGCTTTCGGCTGCACTGGCATCGATCGGCGGGCTTACACCGGCCGCTGATGCGCTGCCGTATTACACCGGCGCAGCCGCAGCTGCACTGGCCACCCTGACCGCATTCGCACGCAGCCTTCTGGATGACGCTGATGCGGCCGCTTCGCGCAGCACGCTGGGCCTGGGCACCATGGCCACGCAAGCTGCCAGCGGTGTGGCGATCACTGGCGGAAGCATTACAAACCTGACCACATTCGATGGCATCACCATCGATGGCGGCACCTTCTAATTCATCACCAACCCCGCCAGATTTGGCGCATTAAAAGGGGGCCATTCCTATGGCAAACACAGTAAAAATGAAGCAGTCGGCAGTGGCGGGCAAGGTGCCCACCACTGCCCAGCTGGCGCTGGGCGAATTGGCCATCAACACGGTGGATGGCAAGCTGTTCCTGAAAAGGAATGTGAGCGGCACCGAAACCATCGTGGATGTAACTGCGGCCGGGTCTGGAATTTCATCAAGCAAGGCGATCGCCATGGCCATCGTATTCGGAGGTTAATAAATGGCAGCCCCAAACATCGTTAATGTGTCGAGCATATACGGGAAATCCGCAGTGCAATCAGTCGGCACATCTGCTGCGGCCATTGTCACTAATGCTGCAGGCAGCGGGAAAGTTATAAAAATAAATGCGCTTTATGTGTCGAACATCGATGGCATAAATAACGCCACGGTTGATGTCGATCTATATCGATCTGCAGCGGCTTACAAAATCGCATCAACGATCACTGTGCCAGCTGATGCAACGCTGGACGTAATCAGCAAAGCGATGTACCTGGAAGAAGGGGATGCGCTGCGATTGACTGCAAGTGCCGCTGGCGATTTGCAGGCCGTGTGCAGCTATGAGGAAATAAGCTAATCATGGCAGATTTTCCATCATCGCAGAATGCCACTGGAATCTGGACGCTTAAGAAGCAACTGCGGGCCATGATGGCCGGGAACTGGCCGGCGATGGCCTATGATGTGGAAATCCTAATCGTCGCCGGTGGCGGTGGGGGTGGTGGATACATTGACGGTGGCGGCGGCGCTGGCGGCCTGTTGTATTACGGCGCGGAAACGCCGAAAACCCCGAATGGGGCGGCACAATCTGTGGCCATTGGTTCAGCATATACAGTCACGGTTGGCGCCGGCGGCACAAACTTCGCCGGCCAAAACGGAACAGGTACAAAAGGCGGCGATTCTGTTTTCGGTTCATTCACCGCTTCAGGCGGCGGCGCGGGCGGAAGCGGCGCGGCAACTAATGGCGGGTCTGGTGGTGGCGGTGGGCACGCGACTGAAATAGGTTATGGCGGCACCCCCGTTTCCGGCCAGGGTAACGCAGGCGCCCCAGGTTATTACGTTTCGCCATACTACCCAGCAGGCGGCGGCGGTGGCGCTGGCGCTGCGGCCGTGCGGCGATCTTCAGGAAGTTCGGCAGGTGGCGAAGGCGGTGCTGGCCTTCAGTATTCCATCAAAGGATCGGCTGCATATTATGCCGGCGGCGGCGGTGGTGGTTCATGGGGCGGCCCGCAGTATGGGCCAGGCGGGGCTGGCGGCGGCGGCAATGGCGGGGTTGCAGGCACCGTGAACACCGGCGGCGGCGCTGGCGCTTATGCCGCTGGCGGTTCAGGCATCGTTGTCATTCGCTATTTAGGCGCACAGCGTGGAACTGGCGGCACCGTTACCAGTGCTGGGGGCTACACCATCCACACATTCACGTCATCCGGCACTTTCACGGCATAAAAGATGGCACAGCATCCTTCATTGGCTTCTGCGTCTGGAATTTGGGATATGGAAGATGTCCGAGAAGCCAGCATCGGCGGAAATTGGCCACGATTTTCCTATCCTTTGGAAATTCTTGTTGTCGCGGGAGGTGGCGGCGGCGATATAGGTGGCGGCGGCGCTGGCGGCCTGTTGTATTACGGCGCGGAAACGCCGAAAACCCCGAATGGGGCGGCGCTAATAGTTGCAGCGGGCGATTCTTTTGCGGTTACGGTTGGCGCTGGTGGCGCGGTCGATGGAATTGGAAATGCTTCTGCCTTTGGGGCTTACTCTGCAGCCGGTGGCGGCAACGGATTTGATGGAAGTGGCGCCGGCGGAAGCGGTGGATCAGGTGGCGGTGGATATGCCGCCATCCGATCTGATGGTTTGAGCTGGGGGCCATACGGCCCAGGTTCTGGAACATCAGGCCAGGGCAACAACGGCGGCGCGTGCGCGCTTCCTTCCAGGCCCGCAAGTTCAAGTTATGCAGTGGGCGGTGGCGGTGGCGGCGCTGGTGCCGCAGGTTCCGCGAATGCGAACTGGACAGGCGGCGCAGGCGGCGCCGGGCTTCAGTATTCAATCACAGGGGCGGGTTCTTACTACGCCGGCGGCGGCGGCGGCCGCTATGGCTACACAGGAAGCGAAGGCGCGGGCGGTGCTGGCGGCGGTGGCAACGGCGGCGTTGCAGGCATAGCAAACACTGGCGGCGGTGGCGGCGGATCAGCTGCCGGCGGGTCTGGAATTGTGATTGTCAGGTATCTGGGCAGCCAAAAAGGCACAGGCGGTTCCATCACTTCGTCCGGCGGCTACACCATCCACACATTCACATCTTCAGGAGTTTTTACAACATGAGCCATTTCGCAAAAGTTAATGCCTTCGGCATTGTGGAAAACGTAATTGTGGCCGAGCAGGATTTTATCGATGCGCTTCCAGACGCATCTTCCTGGCTAAAAACCAGCTACAACACGCGCGGCGGCGTTCATTTTGGCGCTGATGGACTGCCAGATGGCGGCAACCCGCTGCGCATGAATTTTGCCGGGGTTGGTTTTTCGTACATCCCCCAGCGCGATGCTTTTATCCCGCCGCAGCCATATCCATCATGGGTGCTGAATGATGAAACGTGCCTATGGGAAGCGCCTGTGCAATATCCGCAAGATGGCGGGGTTTATCTGTGGGATGAAACCATGCAGGCATGGGTGACTGTTTTCACAGAGTAGAGGAAAACCCACAAGAGGAATTCCAGAGGCGCCACGGCCACCATGGCGCCATGGAAAACTTAATCGCCCACCTGTTCCTGGCGCGCGAATTGGCGCACCGGGCACACCTGAAGCCCAGCACCGGCCCCGGCAGTGATGCCGAGCATCGCGCGCTGGCCGCTTTTTACGAATCGATCATCGATCTGGCCGATGAAATCCTGGAATGCTTCCAGGGCCGCTTCGAAGTGCTGCTGACCATTCCGGTGCTGACAGCCGATCCCGAAAAGCCGATCCGCGAAGTGCTGAAGCAGCAACGCGAATGGATCGACAGCCAGCGATACATCGCATGCCCACGTGAAGAAACCGCGATCCAGAACCTGATCGATGAAGCTGTGGCCGCGTATTACAAAGTTAATTTCCGCCTGTTCTTCCTGAAGTGATGAATATGAAAACAACTATCGAACAGATTCGCGCGCGGGATGGCGCCCGCGCCTTCCGATCTGCCGAGGTCGCAGCGATCAATGAATCGAAGCGCACGGTGGAACTGGCCTTTTCCAGCGAAGCAGAAGTGCGCCGCTGGTACGGCATCGAAATTTTGAGCCATGACCCTGCAGCGGTGGTGCTGGCGCGCCTGAATGATGGCGCACCGCTTCTGCTGCAGCACGACTGCGACGATCAGATCGGCGTGGTCGAATCTGTTTCCATCGACGCGGATCGCCGGGGGCGGGCCGTGGTGCGTTTTGGTAAAAGCGCGCTTGCCGAGGAAATTTTCCAGGACGTGAAGGATGGCATCCGCAAGCACGTTTCCGTGGGCTACATCGTGCATGACGCGAAGCTGACCGAGGAACGCGAAGGCGAAGATGTCTGGACGATCACATCCTGGGAGCCATTCGAAATTTCCATCGTGGCAGTACCGGCCGACATTTCTGTCGGTGTGGGCCGTCAGCTGGAAATCCCACAAGAGGAATCACGGCATGCGCCGCTGAACAATCCTGAAAACTTCAAGGAAACCAAAATGGAACCGAAGATTGAAAACACCCCGGCCGACAATTCTGTGAAGGCCACCGAAGCAGAGCGCAGCCGCGTTCGTTCGATCATGGAAATGGGCGAGAAGTTCGGCGCCGCCGAATTGGCCAGCGATGCTGCCAAGGAAGGCACCAGCGTTGCCGATTTCCAGCGCCAGCTTCTGGATCACGTGAATGGCAAAATCCAGCGCCCGCTTTCTGAGCAGATGCGCGATGCTGACATCGGCCTTTCCGATAAGGAAGCCCGCAACTTCAGCTTTATGAAGGTGATCCGCGCCTTGTCTGATCCTACCGACAAGCGCGCCCACGAAGCCGCCGCCTTCGAATTCGAAGCCAGCCGTGCAGCTGCCGATAAGCGCGGCAAGGATTCCGACAAGTTCGTGATCCCTTCCGATGTGCTTACCCGCGCACTGAACACCAGCAAAACCGGCACCGCTGCTGGCGACACTGGCGGCTATGGCATCGCCAACACCCTGATGGCTGAATCCTTCATCGACATCCTGCGCAATCGTGCCACGATCATGCAGCTGGGCACGGTGATGGGCGGCCTGCAGGGCAACATCGATATTCCGAAGCAAGTGGCTGCTGCACAGGGCTACTGGCTGGGCGAAGATAACGATGCCACCGAATCCACCCTTGACCTGGGCCAGATCAATCTGACCGCCAAGACCGTGGCAGCCTTCAGCGAAATCACCCGCCGCTTGATGGTTCAGTCGAGCCTTGATGTGGAAGCCCTGGTGCGTGCCGATTTGGCAAAAGCCCTGGCGCTTACCATGGACAAAGCCGGCTACTACGGCACCGGCAGCGATCACCAGCCCCTGGGCATCGCAAACCACACCGGCATCAACGCTGTGGCCTTCGCTGGCACCCAGCCGACTTATGCCGAATTGGTTGGCATGGAAACGCAGATCGCCCTGGATAACGCGGATGTGTCCAGCATGGCTTACGTGGGCAACGCTGCCTTCCGTGGCAATGCAAAGACCAGCCTGAAATTCCCTGATGCAGCCATCGCACAAGGCGGCACGATTTGGGAGCCAGGTAACACCGTGAATGGCTACCGCACGGAAATCACGAACCAAGTCGCCACCGGCGATGTGTTCATGGGCAACTTCGCTGATCTTCTGATCGCAATGTGGGGCGGCCTGGAACTCCTGGTCGATCCGTACAGCAACAGCAAGAAGGGCCGCCTGCGCGTGGTCGTGTTCCAGGATGTCGATTTCGCGCTTCGCCGCACGCAATCGTTCTGCCTGGGCCGCAAGCCGGCTGCCTAATTCGGCACCGAGCCTGGTTAATGGGGCCGCCTTCGTGGTGGCCCCTTTTCACAAGGGGAACCTGAAATGACGAAAACCGTATTCCTGAAAGTATCTTCCGCATTCCTGGTGGGTGGCCAACTGGCCAAGGCCGGCGAAATCGTGGAAGTCACCGGCACCGAGGCGAAAGACCTGCTGGCACGTGGCAAGGCCACTGTGGCAACCGTGGCCGATGCGCCGGAAGATCAAGAACAAGAGCAGCACCAGGACGAAGTGCAGCAGCCGGAAGGCGAAGCTGCAGTTGAATCCGAAGCGCCTGCGGAAGCCGTGGCCGAAGCCGCTGCTGAAGAACCTGCAGCCGCTGAAGAAAAGCCCGCTGGCAAAGGCAAAAAGGGCAAGTAAATGCCGCGCCTTCCCTGGGATGATCTGGATGCCTTCCTGAACGCTGACGAATTCGCGGTGCATGCCACCGTGCGCCTGCAGGAAGGTGGCACCCGGATCGTGCGGGGCATCTTCGATGACCCGTATCTGAACGCCCAGCTGGGCGAATATGAAATCGACACCACGCGCCCGCGCCTTACATGCAAAGAATCCGATGTGATCGGCGTGCTGCGCGGTGATGTGGTCGATATTGATGGCCGCACTTACGATGTGCTGGCCAGCGCCCAGCCGGATGGCACAGGCATGGCCACGCTGGAAATGGCTGCACAGGCGCGCTGATCATGTCGCTGATCGATCTGCAGATCAATGCCGAAAGCCTGCAGGGGGTGGTGCTGGATTTGGCCGCCACCGAGGCCCAGGCAAACAAGGCACTGAACAGCACGCTGGTGAAGATGGCCAGCTGGCTTCGCAGCAAGTCCGTGAAAGGGCTTTCCGGTGCCCTGGCGATTCAGCAGAAGGTGATCCGGCGCCGCCTGAAATCCTTCCGCCTGCAGCGCAAGGCCGGCGGATCGGAAATCACAGTCTGGTATGGCCTTGACCCGATCGCGCTGATCTATCTGCAGGCGAAGCAGAACAAGGCGGGCGTGAAAGCCTACGGCAGCCGCTTCGTGCAGTCTGCCTTCATCGCCAACGGCCGCAATGGCAACCGCCAGGTATTCACGCGGCGCGGCAAGGGCCGGCTGCCACTGGATAAGCAGCGGGCCGACATCGAGGATAAGGCCAGCACATACATCGAAGACCAGCTGGTGGGCGCTGCCGAATTTGAGGCGCGATTTTTCAAAACTTTCGAACACGAACTGCAATGGCGAACGCAAACACAGTGACCACGCTGGATGCTGTGCATTCAGGCATCGTGGCAGCAATCAAGGCGCAATTCTCCGACCTGAAAACCGTGGAAGCCTATCGGCTTGACCGGAAGAATCTGCCAGTGCCCGCGTGCCTGGTGGAATTGACGGAAATGGATGCGGCGCCCGATGTCGATCCTGGCACAGAGCAGCTGGCGGTGAATGCCCGCTTCGAAGCCACCTTCGTGATCAGCTTCCGCCAGGGCGGCAAGAATCCGAAGCTGGAAGTGCGCAAGCTGGCCGCATCATTCGCGGCCTTCGCGCGCCTGCAGCGATGGGGGTGCCCGATCGGGCCGGCCGAAGTGATCGGCGCTTACCAGGACGATTTCGATCCCGAACTGGATCAGTATGAATGCTGGCGCGTGGAGTGGCAGCAGGTGATCCACCTGGGCGACACCGTGTGGAAGGATGAAGGCGAAGTGCCCACGCCATTCTTCAGCTGGTCGCCGCAGATCGGTGAAGATCATGCGCCAGCGTACCGCGACCCGGAAGGTAATGCGCCATGAACGATTCCTGGGCACAGGCGGAAACTGAACGCATCCTGGCCAACATGATCCGGGTGGGCACTGTGGCCCAGCTGGATGAAGCGAATGCCCGCGTGAAGGTGAATGTGGGCGGCCTTTCCACCGATTGGCTGCCCTGGATCACGGCGCGGGCTGGTGCCACCCGCACGTGGAGCGCACCACGCCCTGGCGAACAGGTGCTGGTGCTGGCCCCTTATGGCGATCCGGCCCAGGCTGTGGCGCTGCCTTCGATCTACCAGGACAGCCACCCGGCGCCAGCATCCAGCAAGGATGTGGAGCATGTGGTTTTCCCTGATGGCACGACCGTGGATTACAACAGCGCCAGCAATACGCTGAATGTCACGGTGGCCGGCGCATCGAAGGTGATCGTGAATTGCAAGGAAGCAACGATCAATGCCGCCACCAGTGTGACGCTGAATACACCACAGACCACCTGCAAAGGGAAGCTGACGGTGGAAGGGCTTTTCACCTACCTGGCCGGCATGGTGGGATCGACCGGCAGCGGCGCATCGGCCGAAATCAGCGGCAACGTGAATTTCACTGGCGGATCGCTGACGCACAACGGCAAGAACATCAGCAGCACCCACACCCACACCGGCGTGCAGCCTGGCGGCGGCACATCGGGCACGCCTTCCTGATCCTGAAGGAAAACCCACAAGAGGAACGCCCGGCCAATGCTGGGCAAGATTCCTGGCATGGACGGAATCGGCGCAGCCACCGGCAAGCAGCTGGGCGGCATTGATCATTTGCGGCAAAGCATCCGCGACATCCTGACCACGCCTATCGGCAGTCGGGTGATGCGGCGCGACTATGGCAGCCGCCTTTTCGAATTGATCGATGCACCGATCAATCGTTCAACGCTGCTGGAAATCTATGCGGCCACCGCTGAAGCGATCGCAAAGTGGGAACCCCGCTTTCGGCTGCAGAAGGTAGTGGCGGCCAGCGCCGCCCCAGGTGTGGTGGTGCTGGACATGACCGGCGAATATCTGCCCGATGGGCAGGTGGTGACACTTGATGGGATCGAAGTGAAATAAATGGCCAGCGCCTATACCAAAGTCGATTTATCCCAGCTTGCCCCGCCGAATGTGGTGCAAGCCCTGGACTTCGAAAGCATCTTCGCATCGATGCTGGCTGATCTGCGCGCACGCGATTCGGCCTTCACCGCCCTGGTGGAATCTGACCCAGCTTACAAAATTTTGGAAGTGGCGGCATACCGCGAACTTCTGATCCGCCAGCGCGTGAATGATGCCGCGAAGGCTGTGATGGTGGCCTATGCCACCGGCGCCGATCTGGATCAGATCGCTGCGAATTACGATGTGGCCCGCCTGCTGATCACGCCGGCCGATGACACCACAATTCCGCCCACTGCGGCCGTGTATGAATCGGACGATGAATTCCGCACGCGGATCATCCTTTCCCTGGAAGGCTATACCAGCGCCGGCAGCCGTGGCAGCTACATCTTCCACGCATTGAGCGCCAGCGGCGACTGCAAGGATGTTGCTGTGGAAAGCCTGACGCCAGGCACAGTGAATGTGGCCGTGCTTTCGCGCACCGGCACCGGCGCAGCCCCTGCTGGCACGATCGCTGCCGTGGTGGAAGCCCTGAATTCTGAAGTGGTGCGCCCTCTATGCGATACCGTGGCGGTGGCATCCGCGCAGATCGTGAATTATTCGATCCAGGCATCGCTGACCGTATTCCCTGGCACTGGCCAGGATGAAGTGCTGGCTGCCGCCACTGCAGCGGCGCAAGCCTATGCAGCAGAGCAGCACCGGATCGGCCGCGACATCACGCGGTCTGGAATCTTTGCCGCACTTCATCAGCCTGGCGTGCAAAACGTGGCGATCACTTTGCCCGCTGCCGATGTGGTGAATGCCTGGAATCAGGCACCGAACTGCACCGGCATCACCGTGACCATCGGGGGCACTGGTGCCTGATTCGCTGCTGCCACCTAATGCCAGCGCCCAGGAATACGCCCTGGAAGGCGCCACTGCGCGCCTGGGCGAAGTGCCCACGCCTTTGCGCGATGTGTGGAATCCAGACACATGCCCGGCATCGATGCTGCCGTGGCTTGCCTGGGCCTTCGGTGTGGATGAATGGGATTCTGGCTGGTCTGATGATGCCAAGCGCGCCACCATCCGAGATGCTGTGATGATTCAGCGCCGCAAGGGCACGGTGTGGTCGATAAAGCGCGCCATTGCTGCTGCAGGATTTGGCGATTCGCAGCTGATCGAAGGCAATTCGAACAATTTCTACAACGGCGCCTTTGTGCATGGCGGCCTGAAAACATACGGCGACCCCACCGAGTGGGCGCGCTATCGGTTTGTTCTTACGCGGCCGATCAGCAATGATCAAGCGCAGCAAGTGCGCCGCCTTTTGGAATTAACAGCCCCAGCCCGCTGCCACCTGATCGAATTGATCTTCACGGAAGCGGCCAACCTTTACAACGGCGCGATCACGTACAGCGGCGCCTATAACCACGGAGTAGCATAACCATGGCAAGCCTTCCAGAATCTTCCACCTTTGACGCTGGTGTATATCAGCTGGAATTAACCGACCCGGTTATCGGTGGCCCTTCAGGGGTATCGAATGCGCCACTGAAGAATCTGGCCAACCGCACGAAATACTTGAAGGATCACGTGGATGCGCTGGAATCAACGCGCGCCCCCCTGGCATCGCCTGTGCTTACGGGCACACCCACCGCGCCGACTGCTACCCAGGGCAACAGCACAACGCAACTTGCCACTACAGCATTTGTTAATGCTGAAATTTCAGCAGATGCAGCGCCAATTTCCCACGTTGGCGCCACTGGCGCTGCACATGGTGTGGCCACCGCTTCGGTGGCTGGCTTCATGGCTGCAGCTGACAAAAGCAAGTTGGACGGAATCGCTGCCGGTGCCCAGGCAAACACTGTGACTTCGGTCGCTGGCCGCACTGGCGCGGTTGCGCTGGCCGTTGGCGATGTATCTGGCGCCGCCCCCCTGGCATCGCCTGTGCTTACGGGTACGCCCACCGCGCCGACTGCTGCACTAGGTACAAACACAACGCAGCTTGCAACCACCGCTTTCGTGAAATCTGCAATGGATAACGTACAGGTGGAACAGGCGGGCCAGGTGGTTTTCTTTGCAATGAATTCCGCGCCTAGTGGATGGCTAAAAGCAAACGGTGCAGCAGTATCCCGCACTGCGTATGCTGCGCTTTTTGCGGCGATTGGCATCACGCATGGTGCAGGCGATGGTTCGACAACTTTCAATCTTCCCGATCTGCGCGGCGAATTTATCCGGGGATGGGATGATTCGCGGGGCGTTGATGCGGGCCGTGCTTTTGGTTCGTGGCAGGCTGACGAATTCCGTTCGCACGTCCATTACACACACAATTCCGGCACCTTGACTGCGCCTTATGGCGGCGGCGCCGGCCAACAAGCAGACCCAACCAGCGCGGCCGGTGGCGATGAAACGCGCCCGCGCAACATTGCGTTGCTGGCCTGCATTAAATTCTAAAAAAGGAAATCGACATGGCTGAAAAAATCGTGTGCATTTTGGATTCGGATGGTTATTTGATTGGCACAACCATCGCTGATGAATCGCCACTGGAAGCTGGGATTTATATGATCCCGGCAGGCGCGGTGGATTTTCCGCCCCCGGTGCTGGCTGCTGGAAAGCGTGCAAAATTCAACGGCAACGGCTTCGACATCGAAAATATCCCGCCGGCGCCAGTAGAGCCAGCGCCGGTGCCGCCAACGCAGGAAGAAATTTCTTCCGCTGTGGCAGGTGCGCGCCAGGCAGCATACTGGCAAGAATCTGACCCGCTTTTTTTCAAGGCGCAGCGAGGCGAAGCCGCTATGGAAGAATGGCTGGCAAAAGTCGCGGAAATCAAAGCGCGATTCCCTGATGGCGTGATGCCTTCCTGATCGACTAAAGCTGCACCAGGACTGCCAGGCCGCCCCATTCGGGCGGCTTTTTTTTGAGGAAAAACCACAAGAGGAAACCGGCCCCAGGGCGGGGCAAAGTATGGCCACTGGATTCTTGTTTGTGTATTCCTTGAGAGGATAAAACCAATGGCCGAAACTTTCCTGCACGGCGTCGAAGTTTTAGAAATAGATGCCGGCCCGCGCCCGATTCAAACGGTGCGATCTTCCGTCATCGGCATCATCGGCACCGCGCCGTTGGCTGATGAAACCGCTTTCCCGCTGAACACCCCGGTGATGATCGCCGGCAGCCGCCGCGAAGCTGCAAAGCTGATGTCCGGCACCGGCACTGATGAAGGCACGCTGCCAAGCGCGCTGGATTCTATCTTCGATCAGGCTGGCGCTGTGATCGTGGTTGTGCGTGTTGCGAAGGGCGCCACCGAAGCCGAAACCATCGCCAATGTGATCGGGGGCGTGAATGCCACGACCGGCGATTACGAAGGCGTGCAGGCATTCCTGGGCGCTGAATCGAAGCTGGGCGTTGTGCCGCGCATCCTTTTGGCCCCTGGCTTTACTCACCAGCGTGCCGATAACCTGGCGAATGCTGTGGTTTCTGAAATGGTCGGCATCGCAGAGCGCCTGCGCGCTGTGATCATTGCCGATGGCCCGAACACTACCGATGAAGCTGCCGTGGCTTATTCGAATGATTTCGGCAGCCCGCGCGTCTATGTGGTCGATCCATGGGTGATGAAGCTGAACAGCGCCGGCGAGCCTGTTGGCAAGCCTGGCAGCCCTTGCGTGGCTGGCTTGATCGCAAAGAGTGACAACGATCGCGGCTTCTGGTGGTCGCCTTCGAATCAAAACATCAACGGCATCGTGGGCACTGTGCGCCCGGTGGATTTCACCCTGGGCGATGCGAATGCCCGCGCCAACCTGCTGAACGAAGCAGGCATCGCCACGATCATCCGCCAGGATGGTTATCGCCTGTGGGGCAACCGCACGCTTTCGAGCGACCCGAAGTGGATGTTCCTTTCTGTGCGCCGCACGGCCGACATGATCAACGATTCACTTTTGCGCGCACACCTGTGGGCCGTGGATCGCAACATCACGAAAACCTACATGCAGGATGTGATGGAAGGCGTGAATGCCTACCTTCGCCACCTGACCGCCATCGGCGCGATCCTGGGCGGCAAGTGCTGGGCTGATCCCGAACTGAACACCCCGGATCAGATCGCCCAGGGCAAGGTTTATTACGATTTCGATTTCACCCCCCCATTCCCTGCTGAACACATCACGTTCCGCAGCCAGATGGTTCAGGATTACTTGACGGAGATTTTCTAATATGGCCGCACGCAACATTCGCAAGAATCTAAACCTGTTCGTTGATGGCCGTGGCTACGCCGGGCAGGTGGAAGAATTCAACGCCCCGAAGCTGGCGCTGGTCACGGAAGAATTCCGCGCTGGTGGCATGGATGCGCCGATCGAATTGACGATGGGCATGGAAAAGCTGGAAAGCGATTTCACGCTGGTCAGCTATGACCTGGATGTGCTGGCGCTTTTCGGAGTGAAGGAAGGCGCCACCGTGCCTTTCGTTGCCCGCGAAGCCCTGGAATCCTTCGATGGCACGATCACGCCGGTGGTTCATACCATGCGCGGCAAGATCAAGGAAATCGATCCAGGCACCAGCAAGCCAGGCGACAAGCCTAGCCTGAAGATCGCCATGGCCTTGACTTACTACAAGCTGCAGCACGGTGAAACCACTGTCCTGGAAGTGGATGTGGAAAACATGGTGCGCAGCGTGAATGGCACGGATGCGCTGGCTTCGACCCGCGCAGCCCTGGGCTTGTGATTCAGATCGGGCTGGCTTCGGCTGGCCCGATTTCACTTTCAAGGTGAAGGAAGAAAATGGCAACAAAGAAAACCGCGCCGGCTGATGCCGGCTTTGTCGATGTGGTGCTTTCGCGCCCGCTGGAAATCGATGGCGCCCAGGTGAAGGCTTTGCGCATGCGCGAACCCACCGTGGCCGATCAGATCGCCATGGATGAAATGAAGGGCGGCGAAGCCACGAAGGAAGTGGGCATGTTTGCCAACCTGTGCGAAGTGGCCCCTGATGACATCAAGAAGCTGACGCTGCGCGATTACAAGAAGGTGCAGGCTGCCTTTATGGGTTTTATCGCCTGACCAGCGAGTATGTGCGGGCCGGCGCATTGGCCCTGGCTTCGCACACTGGCTGGTCAAGCACTGAAATTTTAAGCATGCGGACATCCCGCTTCGTCTGGTGGCTGGATGGGCTGCCGAAGGAACGAGATGGCCAATAAAAGATTAAATGCCACCATCACCATCGGTGGGGCAATCACCGGGGCACTGAAGAATGCCCTGGGCACTACGCGCGACAAGCTGCTGGAAATCGGCGGCGCTGTGCGCAAGCTGGAACGCGAACAGAAGCTGCTGGGCACCAGCATCCAAACCTTCGGCGCGATGGGCAAAAACGTGGATGGCCTTCGTGCCCGCTACGCTGCCGTTACAGCAGAAATCGAAAAAACCCGCGCGGCCCAGCAAAAGCTGAAGGACGCATCCAATGGCATGGCCGCTGGCCGTGGCCAGATGGCCAGCGCCGGCATGGCCCTGGGCGCTGCAGCTGCTGCAGCTTCCACCGCCTTCGTGCCGATCGTGCAAGCCGCATCATTCGAAAAAGCCATGCTGGGCGTGGCGAAGCAGGTGGAAGGCGCGCGCGATGAATCGGGCAAGCTGACCCAGGTTTATTTCGACATGGCGCGCCAGGTGCAGCTGCTGGGCCGCGAATTGCCGATGGCCACGAATGAAATCGCGGACATGGTGGCAGCCGGTGCCCGCATGGGTGTGGCGAAGGATGAACTGATCGATTTCACGCGCACCGCCGGCATGATGGCTTCGGCCTTCGAATTGCCTGCGGGCGAATTGGCTGATCAGATGGGCAAGATCGCCACGCTGTTCAAAATCCCGATCCCGAAGATCGGGGAACTGGCCGATGTGATCAACTACCTGGACGATAACGCGATTTCCAAAGGCGGCGACATCATCGAAGTGATGAAGCGGATCGGCGGCACCGCCGAATTCGTCAAGATGCCCGCGAAGGAAGCGGCCGCCCTGGCTTCCACCTTCCTGACCCTGGGCAGCACGGCAGAAATCGCCGCCACCGCATCGAATGCGGTGATGCGCGAACTGTCGATCGCCACCATGCAGCCGAAGCGATTCCAGGCTGGCCTGGTCGCCATCGGCATGGATGCGAAAAAGGTGCAGGCCGACATGACCAATGATGCCACCGGCACCATCCAGAAGGTGCTGGATGCGCTGAATAAGCTGCCGGAAGAAAAGCGCCTGACCGTGGCCACCCAGCTATTCGGCAAGGAATACGGCGATGACATCGCAAAGCTGGCCAGCGGTGTGGATGAATACCGGCGCCAGCTGGCCCTAGCCAGCAGCGACAAGGCCATGGGCAGCATGCTGCGCGAACACGAAGCGCGCCTGCAATCGACCACGGCACAGTGGGAAATTGCGAAAAACCGGATCACCGAAGTGTCGGTGAATATCGGCAGCGTGCTGCTGCCGGCCGTGAATTCCGCGCTGACTGTATTCGGCGGCGCCACTTCGGCCGTGGCTGATTTCGTGCGAGAGCATCAGACGCTGGTGGGCAATATCGCCACCGCGATCGGCACATTCGGCGCACTGTTTGCAGCCACGAAGATGGTTTCCTTCGGCATCGGCGCCGCCACCTTCGCCTTCAATGCGATGAAGCTGGCGATGGCCACCAACCCGATCGGCCTGGTGCTGATGGGCCTGGCCACTGCGGCCGTGCTGATTTACAAGAACTGGGAGCCGATCAAAGGATTCTTCACCAGCCTATTCGATGGCATCAAGGCCACCGTGTCGGCATCGATCGACTGGATCATGGGCAAGATTCAAGCCGTGGGCGAATTTTGGGGCAAGACGAAGGCGTTTTTCGGCTTCGGCACTTCGCCTGGTGCAGCGCCGCCTGGTGGTGCGCCTGGTGCCCCGGTGCCACCTAGTGTGCCGCGCATGGCCACGGCGCCTGGCGCTGGCGCCAGCGTGAATGCCGCGCAAACCAACACTTTCAACATCACGCAGCAGCCTGGCCAGGACAGCAAAGCCCTGGCCGATGAAGTGGCCCGCCGCCTGGCTGAAAAGCAGGGCGTGCAGCGGCGCGGCGCGATGTACGACCACGCGATGGGATACTGATCATGGCCCTGGATTACACAATCGGCACCCCAGTGATGATGCAGCTGGGCGGCTTTCAATTTGGCATCAACACGGCGGCCTTCCAAACGCTGGCGCGCAGCAACGAATGGCGCTGGCCATCGCAGGATCGATTCGGCAAGCCGCCGGTGCTGCAGCACGTTGGCCAGGGCGCTGAAACGATCACGCTGCCTGGCGTGATTTATCCCGAATGGCGTGGTGGCCTGGGCCAGCTGGACGCAATGCGCGCCCAGGCGGGCAAGGGCGAACCGCTGACCATGGTGGATGGCCAGGGCACCACGATGGGCCTGTGGGCGATCGAACGCATCGATGAAAAGCAGGCCGTATTCGCTGCCGGTGGCACGCCACGGAAAGTGGAATTCACCCTGCAGCTGCGCCGCTTCTTCGAAGCCGATGGCAACAGCCTGGCATCCGGTGGCTTTTCCCTGGCTGGCCTTGATGCGCTGGCGCTGAATTTCAGCCCTTCGGCGGCGAATGTGGAAATCCCGGCCGATGCCGTGACTGCTGCAGAGCAGACAAAGGGGCTGGCCGATTCCGTGGGCGCTTCCGCGAAGTCGATGCTGGCCACGGCAACGAAGGCTTACCAGGATGTCCAGGCCACGGTTTCGCCTTATGCCAGCCAGCTGAAGGATGCCGCTGGTGCAGCCCTTCGGGTGGTGGATACCGCAGGCCAGCTGCAGACCGCAGCATTCCAGGCCAGCAGCATCGTGGGCCGTAATCCGATCACAGCGGTGGCGCTTTCATCGGCGCAGACGCTGGGAAATCGAGCCGGCAGCCTGCAGATGATGGCCAGCAGTTCTGGCCGCCTGCTGCGCGAATCCACCAGCAAGCTGGAAGCCCTGGCGAATGTGCCGGCCGCCACTGTGCAATCGGTGCGCGTGGCTGCGGCATGTGCAGAGCGAACCGCCACGCTGTGCCGGCAGACCGCCGGTGAAGCGGCGAAGATCACCGGAGTGGCCACGGCATGACAACGATCTACAAAACCCGCGAAGGCGACACGGTGGATTACATCGCCTGGAAATTCTACGGATCGACCACGAATCAGGTGGTGGAATCGGTGCTGGCTGCGAATCGTGGCCTGGCTGATCATGGCGCGCTGCTGCCGGCCGGCCTGGAAATCACGCTGCCGGAAATCACAGCGCCCGCCACATCGCAAGGGGTGCGCCTGTGGGATTGACCGCCGAAAATGTGAAGCCGGAATATCGGCTGCTGGCGAATCAGACCGACATCACCAGCAAGATCAGCAACCGGCTGATTTCGCTGCGCTACACGGACGAAGCCGGCATGGAATCCGACATGCTGGAAATCACCCTGGCAGATCACGATCCCGACAATCCGATCCAGGTGCCGGCCACCGGCGCTGAATTGGAATTGTTCCTGGGCTACGATGGGAAGCACCAGCGCATCGGAATGTTTGTGTGCGATGAAGTGGAAATGGCAGGCTGGCCAGGCGAAATGACGATCCGCGCCCGCGCTGCCCCTTTCGATGTGTCGAAGGGTGGCCTGGCTAATCTGCAGAGCCAGAAAACGCGCAGCTGGGCGAAGGGCACGCTGCTGGGCAGCATGGTGAAAAAGATCGCAAAAGAACACGGCATGGCCCCGGCCGTGATGGATGTCCTGGCGAAGATCGCGCTGCCCCACATCGATCAGGCGGATGAATCTGATCTGCACTTCCTGGGCCGCGTGGTGAAAAAATACGATGGCATCGTGAAGCCGGCCGCCGGCAAGCTGATCCTGGCGAAGATCGGATCGGCCAAAACGATCAGCGGGCTGGCGCTGCCATCCGTCACCCTGGGGCCAGATGATGTGTCGCGCTTCCGCGTGGTGATGTCGAAGCGGGAAACCGCTGGCATGGTGGTGGCCTACTGGCACGCCATGAAATCAGCGAAGCGCCACGAAGTGAAGGTGGGCCAAGGGGAGCCGGTGAAGCGGCTGAAAATGTATTACCCCACCCAGGAAATGGCGCTGGCTGCAGCCCGTTCAGAATTGGATCGCCGGGAGCGCCGCAAGGTCACTGTGTCGATCACGCTGCCAGGGCGCACCGATCTGGTGGCCGAAGGCCGGGTGATCCTGGACGGATTCCGCGATGGTGTGAATGGCGAATGGAGCATCACCAGGGCGGAACACAGCCTGGACAGCAATGGCTTCACCACCACGGTGGAAGCCGAGCAGCCGAACGATTCGATCGTGCCGGACGTTGAAGATTCCCCCGATACCCCTTAAAATCCTTTCCGCAACTACTGCCGCCCAGGTTGGAAAATCAAGCAGTTAGAAGGCCGAAAGCGGGCATGGTTGCGGAAACTAAAACGCGGCAAGCTGATGATTTAATTCGATTTCTCGCTGGACTTGAAAACCGGCGAGGATGAGAGTCCTTCGTGAGTTCGAATCTCACCGCTTCCGCCAATATGAAAACGGCCCCCAACGGGGCCGATTGTTTTTCGGTTGCGAGCCGAGGGTTGATGCTTCCGATCAGTAGTAGTCGGTCTTTTCGGTTTCGACGGGCAGGTTGGCTGCTTGCCAGGCCATGATGCCGCCGGTGATCGATTTCAGGTCGGTATAACCCATTCTGGAGAGTTGCACGGCCGCGAGGGCAGCGCGTCCGCCGGTCCGGCAATAGATCAGGACGGGCGCGGCCTTGTTGACGAAATCGGGCAATTCGCCGATGCGAAATTCCAGAATGCCCCGCGGTACATTTACGGCGCCCGGAATCCGTCCGGCCTCGTATTCACTCGCTTCGCGCACATCGAGAATCTGGACCGGGTTGGACATCCGGTCCCAGGCTGTCTGGGGATCGACTTCCTGAATCTGGGCTCGGGCCTCGGCAACGAGTTGCATGGGGGTTACGGACATAATGCTTCCTTTCGGGGTTTGATGATTAGGCGTTAGATTGCGCTGGATCATGCTGGTTACGCATGTGATCTGCAAGTTTTAGCAGGGCGGTGTAGAGGTCTGTGCGGAGCGACTCATCGCTGATGACTTCATCAAGGGCTAACCGCATGCAGAGCATCCATTGATCGCGTGCGCTGCTGTCAATGGGGAAACCCAAGTGGCGGCGACGCAGCATCGGCTGTCCACGCCGCTCGACGAAGAGCTGCGGACCCCCGGTCCAACCGGAAAGGAATTCGAACAGCTTCTGTTGCGAGCCGGCCAGATCTTCGGCATGAAGCTTACGGATACCGTAGGCCTCGGGCAATGCATCCATGTGGGCATAAAAGCGTGCGGTGAGGCGACGGAGGACGGGCTCGCCGCCAAGGCGCTCGTAGTGACTTGGAATCGTTTGTGTCATGACGCGGGAGAATGGGGGGAGTGGACGGGAAATTCAATGGCAGAGGGCAAAAAAAGGGGAGGGGGTCTTGTGACCCCCTCCCAAACACTGCACAAAAGAGGAGAGTGCTACAACAAACCGTCGCGCTCTGCCGGGTGTCCCTCCCGTATGGCAAATCGTTCCAGTCTGCAGGGTTAGATACGCAAACAGCATGCCAACCAGGTAACAAAATAATCTTGCGATAGATCAATGGGTTGTTAATCGTGCCCAAGGCGCCTTTGTGTCTTGCATGTCAATTATGACTGTCGTTAATGACATATATGGCATAAACGGTTGGTTTGTGGCTTAATGGCAGCATGGATATCACTCCGGAATTTCGCTCTTTTTTTGATGCGTTACCCGAGCCGCGGATTCTGGTGGATCGGCAATATCGCATTTTGGCGGCCAACCCGGCCTATATCCGAACTTATAGGCACGCCTCGGATTCGGCAGCCATGACTGATGACGCTGTGGTCGGGCGTTTCTGTTATGAGGTGTCGCATCATTACGAGCGTCCGTGTGATCAATGTGGCGAATCCTGTCCTTTGCAGGCGGCTCTGCAAAACCTACGCCCCAATCGACTTTTGCACCTGCACCATACGCCACACGGTGAAGAATATGTCGATGTTGAGCTGAC
>SXGU01387957.1_pt1 | contig 42264 bp, 67 predicted proteins | sample 3174531 | NCBI WGS metagenome assembly SXGU01 (sample SAMN11356863, study PRJNA531348) | freshwater metagenome | isolation source: freshwater sample F1-140 | place: China: Fuxian Lake, Yuxi | collected 2017-12-25 | reverse complement strand
GCGGAGAAATCGTCACGCAAGGAAAGTCCACCACGAAGGCCACCGTTGGCGAGATGTCGGAAGCGATCGACAGATTCCTCGCTGACTTGGCGAGTACCCACGGCTACCTCCCCGAGCAGATGGCGGCATGAGCCTTCACCGCAGAGCCGCAAAGGTCGACGCCTGCCAGCGAGAGATCGTCAAGGCGTTAAGGTCTATCGGGGCGGACGTGTTCTACATCCGCGAGCCGGTAGACCTGATGTGCGGGTTCAAGGGCCGTACCGTTGCCCTGGAGATCAAAGACCCCCAACGTGGTCGCCTGACGGCAGCGCAAACCGAGTTCTTCCGCACCTACCGCGGAGAAGCCTACATCGTGCAGGACGTTCACCAAGCCCTCAAGGCGGTGATGGGATGAAACGTGGCCCCATGAGCTACGATGTCTGGAAGCAGCTCGTTCCGCGGCGAGTTGGCGACGATCACGAGGCGAACCTCGTCCGCGTCGGTGATGTCCAAGCATTCAGCGGGGAGGACGCGATAGCAAAAGCCAAGGCCATGAAGCTGTCCGTGGCGCCCATCGTCAGAATAAGCGCGCAGGAGTGATGCACGCCATGGTAGAGGTCGCTTTCGATGAGCCCGTTTTCACGTCGTCGCGCCAAGCTCTTGTGTTCGCCTACCGCTTCACTCACGGAACAATGAAGCGGCCGTTCCTCGCCTCGCTGATGGGCGGCCCGAAAAAGCCCGGCCGTGGGCTCGCCGGCCTCGATGGGGCAGCTCAGGCGGGCCTGATCAAGGCGGAGGTGGGTAAGCTCGGCCCCCTGCGCCGGTTCATCCTGACGGCCCGCTACGCGCCGCAGACGGTGGTGTGCGAGTGCAAGAGCTCGTGCTGCATGGGCTACACGCTCAACCCGGAGTGGGCTGAGGCGGTGGAGTGGTTGACCGACCACGCCCTGCGCGCCGGGTTGGTGGGGACGATCTCCCACTACCGCCTGAGACGAGCCCTGGTCGTGCGGTTCTTCGGGGACGATGTGAGCATGGTCAAGGTGGCCCAGCACTGCAACGTCCACCGGGACACGGTATCGGATCACTACAAGCGGGTGTCGACACACTTTGGGGGAGAGGAACGCGTTGCCCAGGGGGAGATCGACGGGGCGCTGCATGTGGCGGGGGTGGTAGGGTCTTGACATTCCGCGTAACTAGCGGAAAATCCCCCGCAATAAGCTAGTTTCCAGAACCATTCCCAGGCCCGCCGCGTGCGGGCTTTTTCGTTTCCGCCGCCCGGCAGCGCCCAACACCCACAACAACTCCAAGCGTGGGCGCTTGCCGTGGCCGGCCGGTTTTTTCCGCTACCGAAAGGCGTGGACATGTCGAAAATCAGACAGTTGGCGGTGAGTTAATGGCTGCCCCCTTCGGCAACCAGAACGCAGCCAAAGCGAAAGTCTGGTCGGCTGCGATCAACCGCGCGCTGGACAAGCGCAGCAGGGGCAAGAAACCCCGCATAGAGGCTCTGGACGAACTCGCCGAGAAGTTGCTTGCCTTGGCTGAGAGCGGGGACTTGGGTGCGCTCCGTGAGCTTGGTGACAGGCTGGAGGGCAAGCCGGCGGCGACGATCCAGGGGCCAGATGGCGAGTCGGTGTTCGGCCCGATGGTCGGGGCCGCGGCGAAGCTGCGCGACAACCTGCGAGGGTGAAGCTCTGGGATTTCCCGCTCGCTGAGTTGCTGGACGAGTGGGATAGGTGGGACAAAGGCGGGGAGGATCTGGCCGGCATCCGGGCGCTTGCCCTGGAGGACAGGTATTACCTTCTGGTCAAGGTGCTGGGCCGGTACGATGCCCTGCACCCGTGGATCTACGCAAGGTGCCGGGAGGCCGAGAGGAACCCCGACAACCACTTAGATTTGTGGGCTAGGGAGCACTACAAATCGACCATCATTACGCTGGCCGGGGTGATACAGGAGATCTTGCGAGATCCAGAAATCACGGTCTGCATTTTCAGCCACACGAAGGGGATTGCCAGAAAGTTCTTCCGGCAGATCAAGCTCGAGCTGGAATCGAACGTGGTGCTGAAGGCGGCATTCCCCGACATCCTGTGGTCGAACCCGGCCAAGGAAGCGCCGCGGTGGTCCGAAGAGACCGGGCTGGTGGTGAAGCGGAGCAGCAACCCCAAGGAATCGACCCTAGAGGCTTGGGGTTTGGTCGATGGTCAGCCGACCTCGGCGCACTACAAGCTCAGGGTGTACGACGACGTCGTGGCTCCAGAGTCTGTGACCACACCCGATCAGGTCGAGAAGACGACATCGGCGTGGGAGCTTTCGGACAACCTTGGGATGGTTGGCGGGCGCAAGTGGCACGTCGGAACGCGGTACAGCTTTGCGGACACCTACCAGGAGATCCTTGAGCGCAGGGCGCTGACCGCGAGGATTCACCCGGCCACGGACGATGGGACGCCAAACGGAAACCCTGTTCTCCTGACCCCGGAGCAGTGGGCCGAGAAGAAGACGATCCAGGGGCCCGCAACAATCGCCTGCCAGATGCTGCAGAACCCGCTGGCGGGGCAGCAGGCGATGTTCAACGCCCAAGACCTGAAGCAGTGGGAGGTCAGACCCGCCACGCTGAATGTCTACCTCCTGTGCGACCCGGCGAGGTCTCGCAAGAAGGGGAGCGCGAACACAGCCTTTGCGGTGATCGGGATCGACGCGGGGCGGAACAAGTACCTGCTGGACGGCTTCAACCACCGCATGGACCTGAAACGTCGTTGGGAGGCGATGAAGGGCCTTCGCACGGTGTGGATGGGGCAGCCGGGGGTGCAGAACGTGTACGTCGGGTACGAAGCCTACGGTGCCGAGGCCGACATGGACTACTTCCTCGAACAGATGGAGATCGAGAAGAACGCCTTCCCGGTGGAGGAATTGCGCTGGCCGCGGGACTCGGAGCCTTCGAAGGACGACCGGGTGCAGCGGCTGGGCCCTGACTTTCGGTCGCACAAGTTCTTCCTGCCGGCGGTGATCCTGAAGGGCGGAAAGCCCTGCTACTGGAAGCTGGAGCCGGGAACGGCGGGCGGGTTGGAACTGAAGCTCACTGAGCAGCAGGGTTTGACCAGCCTGATGAACCGGGTGGTGAACGAGGGCTCTCCTTCAAGGGTGGCGAAGCCGATCGGCAAGGTGGATTCCGACGGGAACCTGTACGACCTGACGCGGCAGTTCATCGAGCAGCAGATGCTCTACCCGTTTTCGCAGTTGAAGGACCTGATCGACGCGGCGAGCCGGATCTACGACATGGAGCCGAGGCCGCCGATCCTGATAGACGACAAGGAACTGCTGCCGGAAGTATTTGCCGACGGTACCTGACCAACACACACACGCGAGGCATTGATGCCAGACAACAGCGCACCCACCTCGCGCCCGATAGATTGGGCTGCGCTTGTGCGCCAAGCCTGGGGGCCTGAGTTCAGCGAGCCCGACAAGGCTTACGAGTTCAGCAACGCCCGCCAGTTCAAGTCGACCGACACGCTGGGCGGTGGCATCTACAGTGGCACGTCGGCCTGACATCTTCGCGGTCGAGGAAGGGATGCACGACATGAACGAAGCCCTGCGCAAGACCGGGTTCGGCCCGGCGTTCGATGCCGAGTACAACGCGCTGCCCGAGAGCCTGAAGATGCTCTACAGCCCGAACGACTACGCCTGGATACCGCCTGAGCGCCGGGCGAGGTTGGTCGAGGAGGAAACCATGCCCGAGGCGACGGCGGACTGATGTCGGGCTACCACACCATCGTCGAGGCCGACGACAACCGCGACGACGCGAAAGCCTCTGAGGTCATGGGCATTCTCTGCGAAGCCTACCCCGGGCATCCGTGGCACGTCCGCATCGGTGGCGGGATGATTGTCATCAAGCACGCGAGGCTCTCGACGAAGTGGGCATTCTGCCGCCGCTACGATTCGGTGACGTTCGACGCGAAGGTGTTGAAGCGGACCATTGTCATGGCTGCGGGTGAGTACCTGGAGCGGGCCGGTCTGACCCGCGGGCGGGCAATCGAAGGCGAGGGCAAACGCATGGTCGATGGCATCCCGCAAAAGGACCTGGTGCTCGCGTGACCCCGGAACAGGGCTTCCAACTGCAGCGCGATGCGTTCAGCGCCTCGACGACCTACGTGGACGCCAATTTCAGGAAGCAGTGGGAAGACGGGCTGCGGATGTTCCAGTCCCAGCACCCGATGGATTCGAAGTACAACTCGGAAGCCTACAAGTTCCGCTCGCGCATCTTCCGGCCTAAAACCCGTTCGGCGATCCGGAAGAACGAAGCGGCGGCGGCGGCGGCGTTCTTCTCGAACCTGGACGTGGTCAACATCAGCGCGGAGAACGACAAGAACCCGGCGCAGGTCTCGGCCTCGAAGCTCTACAAGGCGCTCCTGCAGTACCGGCTGACGAAGCAGGCGCCCATCGGCATTCCGTGGTTCCTGACGCTGATCGGCGGCTTGCAGGACGCGATGACCGTTGGGGTGGTGTGCTCCTACCAGCATTGGCGCTATCGGGAGAGAATTCAAAAGCGGCGCCAGTATGTGATCGACTCCGAAACCGGGCAGCCGGTGATGGGCTGGGACGGTGGACCTCTCTACGAGGACGGCGAGACACGGGTGATCCTTGAAGATCGCCCGGTGGTGGAGCTGCGGGCTGTGGAGAACCTGCGAATCGACCCGGCGGCGGACTGGACCGATCCGGTCAACACCTCGCCTTACGTGATCGACATGATCCCGATGTACCTCGGGGACCTGCGGGAGATGGGCAAGGCGAACCCCAAGACCGGGGAGCCGGGCTGGAAGGTGCCAGAGGAAGGCAAGCTCGTCGCGGCGGCGACCAACGCCTACGACTCGACCCGCCAGACGCGAGAGGGCAATCGTCAGGACTCGAAGGAAGCCGCCAACGCGGTGACTGACTACAGCATCGTGTGGGTCCACAAAAACATCATGAGGAAGGCGGGAGAGGACTTCTGCTTCTACACGCTGGGGACGGAAACGATGCTTTCCGACCCCCAGTCGCTGGAGAAGGTGTACTTCCACGGCATCCGGCCCTACGCCATGGGCTGCGCGGTGATCGAGACGCACAAGATCTACCCGTCGGGTCTTCCGCAACTCGGCCGCGAGCTGCAGAAAGAAACCAACGAGATCGCCAACAGCCGGCTTGACAACGTCAAGCTGGTGATGAACAAGCGATACATCGTCAAGCGAAACGCGCAGGTGGACCTGAAGAGCCTGGTGCGAAACGTCGCAGCTTCCATCACGCTGGCGAACGATCCGACCGGGGATGTGAAGACCATCGACTTCGCGGACGTGACGTCATCTTCCTATGCCGAGCAGGACCGGCTGAACATGGACTACGACGAACTGCTGGGGAATTTCTCCTCATCGTCGGTCGGGACGAACCGCAAGCTGAACGAGACCGTGGGCGGCATGGCTTTGATCGCGCAGGGGGCCAACCAGTTGACCGAGTACACGATCCGGTGCTTCACGGAGACGTGGGTCGAGCCCGTGTTGAGACAGCTCGTGCTGCTGGAAAAGAACTACGAGACCGACGAGACGATCATCAAGCTGATGGGCGAGAAGCTCGGGCAGGAGGTCACGGACGAGATGCTTGACACGGATGTTGAGCTGAACGTCAACGTCGGCATGGGAGCTACTGACCCGATTCAACGCATCAACCGCCTGCTGACGGCGGCGAGGTCGATTGCGGAGATCGCCGCTTCCGGCGCCCCCGGCGTGAAGATGGCGGAGATTTCCAAGGAAGTCTTCGGCGCCATCGGCTACAGGGACGGCGGCCGGTTCTACGACGAAGAGCAGGACCCGCAACTGGCGAAGGCCATGGGCATGGTCAAGGCGTTGCAGAACGCCCTGGGCGAGGCGCAGCAACTACTCGAACAGCGCGACGAGGTAGACCAGATCAAGCTGCAGGAAATGGCGATCAAGCTGAAGAACGAGTCGCGCAAGGTGGCCGCCGAGATCGACAACCTGCAGGCGCAGGCCCTTGAGCACCTGACGAAAGCCGGGGTTTCGCCCAGCGCAGGACTTGTCGCGCTCGGGGCCGGCGCGGAGATGGTGCAGTGACTGACCTCAGCACGCAGGCATTCGTTGCCGAGGCGATGATCGGAAAGGACGCCGAGGAGTTCCTGAACACGGATCTGGGTCGCTACATGCTCGCGCGTGCCGAGGAAGAGGAAGGGCAGGCCCTTGAAGCATTGGCGACGGTGTGGCCGTGGAGGCGGCGCCGTATCACCGATCTGCAGGCACAACTCTGGCGGGCGCGGTCATTCAAGAGCTGGCTTGCCGAAATGATCATGACCGGAAAGCAGGCGCTGCAGCAACTGGACAGCGCGGAATAGCTTCGTAGCCGCAAGGCGACAACCTGGGGCCTCGCGGCCCCTTTTCTTTTCTGGAGACCTTCAGCATGGATACAGCCGCTACCCAGCCGGGCGTGGTCAGTCGTCGCACGGAAATGATGGCCGAGATCGTCAAGCAACGCGAAGGCGAGATCGACCGAGAGCTCAAGGAAGGCGGCACCGAGGGCGGCATCGCTGTCTTCGCGCGGGAGGCGAAGGAGGGCGACCCGCTGCGCCCCGAGAGCGTGCCGGAGGACGACTGGGCGGCGATGTCCGATGAGCAGAAGGGTCAGGCCATCACCGAGGAGAAGGCGAGGGCCGAGGCAGCGAAGGGTGAGGCTGGGGAGCCCAAAGACGCTGCGCAGAAGGCCGCAGAGGAACCGCCCAAGAAGTACAAGGGCAAGGTCGACGGCCAGGAGGTCGAATTCGACGAGGAGTCCGTGATCAAGGCCGGGCTTGCTTCGTTGCAGAAGGAATCCGCTGCGGACAAGCGGCTCGAGGAGGCTTCGCGCGAGAAGGCGGAAGCCGAGCGGCTGAGAAAGGCTGCGGAGGCGAGCGCGGCCCATGCCGATCCCGCCGGCGGGAAAGGCAAGAGCGGGCTCGTCATCGAGAAAGACGGGCTGCGAGAGATCGTGAAGGCAATCCAGTACGGCACGCCCGATGAGGCGGAATCCGCGCTGGCGCAGTACGGCGAGCGCATGGCGCAACTGGGTCAGGCCAATGCGACCACGCTTGCCGAGGTGCAGAACTTCCTCGACCTGCGGGAGGCGCAGCAGTTCGTGCGCAAGGAGTACGCGGATCTGGTCGAAGATCCGAACACGAAGATTCTTTTCGTCCACAACATCAACCAGAAACTCGCGGCGGGCGATGCACGGCCCTACCACGAGATTGCCGTTGAGGTAGGGGACAGCTTGAGGACATGGAAGGGCGCGCCGGCCAAGGCCGATCCCACCCCGAAGGAAAAGGGCGGATCGCGGGCTGAGATCAAGGAGCGCAAGACCACCATCGTCCACGTACCGTCGGCAGCCGCACGGCAGCCGGCGCCAACCGTTGAAAAGGCACCGACCCCGGCAGAGACCATCGCAAGGATGCGACAGGCCAGAGACCGGCAGGCCGGGCGCCAACCATAGGAGAAAACCGCCATGAGCGGACAAATCTGGGCTGTATCAAGCCTGGGTGGCTACATGTATTCCCTGAACCTGTCGGACGAGCTTCGCATGGCGGTGCAGCCGCTGGTGAAGTTCCGGCAGTTCGCGGACATCAAGGACGCCAGCCAGCAAGGCAAGAAGAAGGGCGACCTCTTCACCTGGGACGTCTATCAGGACGTTGCCGTGCGGGCGTCTTCGACGCTCGTGGAAACGAACACGATGCCGGAGACCAACTTCACCATCGTTCAGGGAACCCTGACGATTGCGGAAGCGGGGAACTCGGTGCCGTACTCCGGAAAGCTGGATGACCTGTCCAAGCACCCGGTGAAGACGATCATCCAGAAGGTGCTGAAGAACGACGCGACCAAGTGGTTCGACGCGGCGGCGCAGGCGCAGTTCAACCTGACGAGCCTTCGTGTCTGCCCCTCTGGCGGGACTTCGACCACGGCTCTGACTCTGACCAGCAACGGAACGTGCTCGACCTCCAACAACATCGCGTTCCAGAAGGAGCACGCGAAGCTGGTCTACGACCTGATGCGAGAGCGGAACATCCCGGCCTATACCGGCGACGACTACTACGCCATCGCGTGGCCCTCGACCCTGCGGCGCCTGAAGAACGACATGGAGTCCCTGCACCAGTACACGCCGGAAGGACTGGGGATGATCATGAACGGCGAGATCGGCCGGTACGAGAAGACGCGCTTCGTCGAGCAGACGAACATCCCGAAGGGCGGTGCGGCGAACTCCACGACCTGGAACGCCTACACCAACACGGCGGATGCGTGGGACGGCGCGCTGTCGGACTGGATCTTCTTCTTCGGTGACGACACGGTGGCGGAAGCCATTGCGACGCCCGAGGAGATGCGCGGCAAGATCCCGACCGACTACGGGCGCTCCAAGGGCGTGGCCTGGTACTACTTGGGCGGGTTCGGCAATGCCCACAAGGTGACCGGCAACACGGCCAACGAGCGCATCGTCAAGTGGGATAGCAGCGTCTGATCCCGGCAAGAACCACAGGGCCCTTCGGGGCCCTTTTCATTTGCAGCACCAGAGACGGACCGGGCCTTCCCCCGCTGTCTCGACATTGCCCCGTCGGGGAGGCTGACGGGGTAGGAGAAAGCAATGGCTAACAAAAGCATGGCGTATGACCATCCGGCGTACCTGGCGCGGCAGATCGTGCCGGTTGCCCTGCCGGCTACGGCGGCCTCTACCAGCGTTTTCAAGTTCGCGGCGTTCACCAGCATCAAGGTGAAGCGCATCGACGTGATCGTGAAGACCGCTGGTACGGCCGACGCAGCCGGCTACGACATCCTGAACGGAACCAGCTCGGTCGGTTCCGTCGGGGTGGGTACGGGGGCGGCGGCGACGTTCGGCACGGCGCTTGTGTCGGACGTCAGCCTGTCCTCGGGCGGCTATCTCGACATCAAGACCAAGGCGGCCTCGGCCACCATGGCGACCGATGCCGTGATCGAGTACGAGATCGTTCCCGGCGCGAACGTCACCGCGTAGTGAGGGAAGCGGGGGCTTACGGGCCCCCGCTCTCGATGCAAGTCGCGCACATCATTCCGGCGAGGGACAAAGCCGCACGCGTTGCCAAAACGGTGCATTCCGTCCTCAACCAGACTTACCCGTGCCACGTCGTCCTGTCGGACCAGGGTTCGACCGACGGGACGTTGCAGATCATGCGGGACATCGCCCTTGAGTACCGTGGCCCGCACAAAGTGTCGGTGCTCAGTTGCCCGGACACGGAACCCAAGGGCATGCGCGGAATGAACGCGCATCTTGACTGGATCATGAGCGTGATCGACGAGGACGTGGTGCTGATCACGTCCGCGGACGACATCGCCTATTCGGAGAGAACTGCCAAGGTCGTGAGGGCGTTCATCGACCACCGGCCAGACATGGTGCTGACGGCCATCCACTTCGTGGAGCCCAACGGCGACATGTACGGAATAACCGGCGGAGACCTGCCGGAGGGGTTCGTGACGCCGACGCTGTGCCTGGAGGGTATGGTGGGCGGGAGCACTTCCCACGCGATGACGCGGGACTTCTACGAGGCGGTCGGTGGATTCAAGAGCATCGCCGGGTTCGACGCCTACATGCCATTCCTCGCCACGGTGAGAAAGGGTGCGTGGTTCGTCAAGGAACCGCTGCATGCCTATGTGAGGCACGCCGACCCGAAAAACACGGGGCTTGAGGGCGTTTACCGCGCCGCCGACGAGCGGGGAAAGGTCCAGCTCGAGGAGTTGATGCATTTTCAGTGTCAGACCGCGTTCGTTCGTGCCGCCTTGGTGATGCAAAGCTGGGGCGAGGTGACGGAGGAAGCGAGAAACGCCATCTTCAACCAGATTCTCGGCCGGGCCGCCAGTTGGTCTGCCGTGAGGGAGCGCATGTCCGTGGAAAAGATCGAACCGATTTCCCTGAAGGCATGATGCTCAACACGAGAGGCTTGACGATCCCGTTCACGAAGCTGGGGGCGGTGACGAGCGAGGACCTGTTCGAGGAGCGGGAGCAGGAGGTATTCGACTTCTACGAAGCCCACACCACCCGCTACCGCAGGGCCTTGGACATCGGGGCGAATATCGGCGTGCATACCATCCAAATGGTGCGCTGCGGGTGGGAGGTCAAGGCGTTCGAGCCCGACCGCGTGCATTTCGGCTGCCTGATGGAGAACTGCGCGGCAAACGGAGCCATTCCGCGCCACATGGCCCGGCAGGCGGTATCGGATCACTACGGCCGCGAGACCTTCGTGCGCGTGCTGGGCAACACCACGGCTTCACACCTGAAAGGGGCCAGAAATCACCACGGCCTGACCGAAGAGTGCGAGGTCGAGGTGGTCGATTGCCGGCCCCTCTTTGACTGGGCCGACTTCGCCAAGATCGACGTGGAGGGCCACGAGGCGCGCCTGCTGCTCACCGTCACGCCGCGCCAGCGGTGCGAGTTTCTGGTCGAGATCGGCAGCCTGCAGGCCGCCGAGGCGATCTTCGGGCACTTCTGGGGGGAGCGCCAGATGTGGGCGCAGAACTCGGGCTGGGGCGCCGTGAGGGGGTTGGGCGACATGCCGACCCACTACCGGCAGGGAATGCTTTTCATCGGAGAGAAACCATGAAAGTCATCATCGGAGAGGGATTCATCGGCGGGATGCTGGCAAGGCTGATTCCGGATGCCATCCAGACGACCCGCAGGCCGCGAGTCCTCGATGGACGCTGGCCCTATGACATGACCGAAGGCGGAAGTCTTCCCGATGTCGAGGTGGCGTTCCTGTGCGCCGGGGTCAACGGCAGCCTGTCCTGCGCCAGGGACCCGCAGGGCTCCTACCGAACGAATGTGGACGGCACGGTGCGGGTCGCCGAGCACTACCGGGGGAAAGCCTTTCTGGTGTGGCTTTCCAGCACGACGGTCGAATGGTCGAGCGACGACTACGGGACGCAAAAGCGCATGGCCGAATCCATCCTGCGCCAAATGCCGCATGTCGGCATCGTTCGCGCCGGGAGGGTGACGACCGGGAACGTGCGCGACCTGTGCAGGAAGATGATCGAGGTCGGGGAAGCCAAGATCCCCGGCGTCCACCTGTGGGGCGAAGACGAAAAGCCCTACGAACAAACGTCACACTTGAAAGTTGCATAAGGAGAGGCGATGAACTTCAAGGAAAATGCCGGCGTCGACCCGGTCACGCTGGGCCGCGGCTACACCAAGCTCGAGGGCGATCCGCCGAACTCCGGCGAGAACATCTTCGAGCCGCGCCACGTCGAGGAGAAGAAGCGCATCGAGAAGCTGATGGCCGAGAACCCCTGGCCTGACATGAAGGCCGATGACGACGGCCCCGGCGGGTTCCTCGATCGCGAGAAACCCAATCCGTTCGATCGTCCGGAGCGCACCGCCGAAGAGGACCGCGGCTGATGGTGTGGAAAGCCGACACCCCGGAGGGCAACGAGTCGGCGAAGATTCGCTGGGAACTCGTGCCTTACACGCGGGGGTTCGGCTACGACCTGGGGTGCGGTGTCTTCAAGGGCTTCCCCCATTTCATCGGTATCGACGACAAGACCGACGAGAAACTCTTCCGGGTAAAGATGACCCCGGATATTCCCATGTCGTGCGAGCGGCTGGATCGCTTTGCCAGTCAATCGGCGGACTTCATATTCAGCTCGCACCTGCTTGAGCACATCGAGGACTACAAAGGCGCGCTGCGCGACTGGTGGCGGGTGGTGAAGGTCGGGGGGTACTTGTGCCTGTACTTGCCGCACAAGGACCTGTATCCGAACGTGGGCACGAAGGGGTCGAACGAGGACCACAAGCACGACTTCCAGCCCTCCGACATCGAGGCGGTGATGGCCGAACTTCCCGATGGCTGGGACCTGGTCGAGGACCAGGTCAGGGGCGAAGGCAATGAATACTCGTTTTTCCAGGTCTACAAGAAGCTAGGCCACAAAGCCCGCCGGCACAGCGCCCGAGAAGCAAAGCCGGAGAAGACCTGCGCGGTCGTGCGCTATGGGGCTTTCGGCGACCTGATCATGACCTCCAGCATCCTTCCGCAGTTGAAAGCCGAGGGCTACCACATCACGCTCTATTCTTCTCCGATCGGCTACGAGGTGGTGAAGCACGACCCGCACATCGACCGCGTCATCCTGCAGGACCCTGATCAAGTTCCCAATGCAGCACTGGGGGAGTTCTTCGACGCCATCGAGAAGAAGTACGATCGATTCATCAACCTGTGCGAGTCGGTGGAGGGCAGTTTCCTTGCCATGCCGGGGCGGGCTGCATCGCGCATGCCGAAGAACGCTCGTCATCGGCTGATGAACGTCAACTATATCGAGTTCACGCACCTGATGGCCGGCCTTACCTTGGCGCCGGCGCAGCGGTTCTACGCGAGCAAGGACGAAAAGGAATGGGCCAAGCGTGAGCGCCAGAAGATCGGCGGCGACTACGTGGTGATGTGGTCGCTCGCCGGTTCGTCGATCCACAAGACCTGGCCGCACCTGGACACGATCGTTGCGCGTATCTTGCTGACGGTTCCCGGGAGCAGGATCGTGCTGGTCGGGGACGAGACCTGCAAGCTCCTCGAGGGCGGGTGGGAAGGGGAGTCAAGGGTCGTTCGCCGGTCCGGGATCTGGTCGATCCGCGAGTCCCTTGCGTTCCTCGCCGAATGCGATCTCGTGGTGGGGCCGGAAACCGGGGTCATGAACGCCGCCGCCCTGATGCCGGTACCAAAGGTCGTGACGCTGTCGCATTCGTCGCACGAGAACCTGACGCGGGACTGGATCAACACCACCGCGCTGGAGCCGCAGGACACGCCTTGTTACCCGTGCCACAAGATGCACCACGGGTTTGCGGGTTGTGCGGAGGGCTTTCTTCCCCATCCACAGAACCCCGGCGAGATGATGCGGGTCGGCTCGCTGTGCCAGGTAAACATCAGCCCAGACCAGATGTGGAACGCCCTCGTGCCCTACCTCCAGATGCGCGAGGCCGCGTAGATGACCACTTCGAACTCCGTCGATTTCTCGGTCAACCGGAACGAGATCATCACCGCCGCGCTTTCCCTGAACAGGGCTATCGGGGCTGACGAGACCCCGGGGGACTGGCACATCACGAAGTCTGCTTTCTTCCTGAACATGCTGGTCAAGCAGTGGCAGGGGAGGGCGGATTTCGGCGCGAACCTGAAGGAATTTGCGCGAAAGACCACGTACTTGTTCCTGCAGCAAGGACAGTCGGTGTACTCGGTAGGGCCTTCGGGCGACAACTGGACGTCTTCCTACTCGAGCACCACGACTTCCGCAACCAAGAGCGCCAGCGCAACAGCCCTGAGCCTCACATCAGCCATCGGCGCGAACGCGGACTATATCGGCATCAAACTCGACTCCGGGGCGATCGGCTGGACCACGATTTCCTCCGGTGGGGGGACGACGAGCCTGACGCTGCCGGCGAATAGCCTTGGGGCGGCTGCGAGCGGATCCAGGGTGTTTACCTACACCACGAAAGGCCGCAGACCCCTGCAAATGCTGACCGGGGTGCTGAGGGATGTCAACACGAAGGACACCCCCATTGCGGTGAATAAGACCCGCCAGGACTACGAAGCCATTCCAGACAAGACCGCGGACAGCACGCCGAGCTGGCTTGCCTACGAGGCCACGCTGACCAACGGGACGATCTACCTGAACTGCGAGCCCGCGGACGTAACGAAGGTGATTCGCTGCGTGTTTCTGGGGACCCCGGAGGATTTCGACGCCAGCACCGATACCCCTGACTACCCGCAGGAGTGGTACAAGCCGCTTGTCGGGCAGCTCGCCATCGACACGGCGCCGATCTTCGGGGTTCCGGTGACTGCAGAAATGAAGCTCTTCCGCGACGAGGGGCTGATGATCGCGCAGAACACGACCCCAGAAACGTCGGACGCATTCTTCGAGCCCGGCCGGGAGTAGGTCGTGCCCCTGGTTTCCCTCTTCGGCATCGGCCAGAAGGGGAAGTCGGCCAACGTCTCAGCTCAGCAGCGGATCAACCTCTACGCGGAGATGCAAAAGGACGCGGAAAAGACCCGCATGGCGCTCTACGGGCGGGCGGGGAAGACGCTCTTCGCCAATTTCGGCGATACCCCGATCCGCGGGGGAATCGTGGTCGGCGAGCGATTCTTCGTTGTTCATCGTGGAACATTGTGGGAGTTGGACAACGCCGCAACGACGGCGAGCCGCGGGACGATTTCCACGACCTCGGGTCGTGTGGACATGGCGAGCGATGGGGACGTGATCCTCATCACCACGGGGACGAACGGCTACACCTTCACGCTGGCGACGAATAGCCTGGCGGTCATTTCGGACGGTGACTTCCCGCAGGTGGCGAAGACCTGCTCGCGGCTGGACGGGCAATTCATCGTGGACCAGGGCGATGGCGATCAGTTTCAGATTTCGGCGGATGGTTCGGCGTGGGATGCGCTCGACGTGGCCTCTGCGGAAAGTTCCCCGGATGGACTGATGCGGGTCTACGTTGACCACGGCGAAGTCGTGCTGCCGGGTGTTTCAACGACGGAGTTCTGGGGCAACACGGGGGGCACGGATTTCCCCTTTGCCCCGGTGCGCGGTTCGACCATCGAATACGGTCTTGCTGCTCGGTGGAGCTTGGTGGACTACGACAGCTCGCTGGCGGGGCTTTTCAGGAACCGCATGGGGCAGGTGCAGGTCATCAGGCTGCAGGGCTATACCCCGGTGCCGATGTCGAACCCGGAACTGGATGCGATCATCAACGGGTACGCGACTGTTTCCGATGCAACTGCCTTCAGCCGCATGCAAGGAGGACATCCGTTCTACCAGATCAACTTCCCGACTGCGGGGAAGTCGTGGGAATACGACTCGCTGACGGGGCTGTGGAGCGAGGCGCAATCTGGACTGAACGGTGTCAGGGATCGGGGCGAGATCTGCTTCGACTACCTGAACAAGCTGCGCGTCTGCGACTACGAGAACGGCAAGATTTACAACGTCTCTGACACCGCTTACGACGACAACGGCGAGGCCATAAGGTCTGTGCTGGTTTCTCGTCATTTCTTCGCCGACTACGACCGCGTCATCGTGAACAAGCTCTACGTGGATTTCGAGAGCGGGGTGGGACTTGCCACCGGGCAGGGATCGGACCCCAGGGTGATGCTGCGGGTAAGTCGGGATGGTGGTCATAGCTGGGGCAATGAACTGCAGGCATCAATGGGCAAGATCGGCGAGTACCGAAAGCGCGCGACGTTTCCGCCGCTGGGGGTTGCACGGGACTTCGTTTTCGAGCTGTCGATCACCGATCCCGTGAAGCGCGTCATCGTGGGCGCGGCGATCGACTACACGCCGGGGGCGTCGTGAGACAGGCGATTCCCGCAAGGGACCCGTTGACCACGGAAGACGGAAAGCCCGTCAAGTGGCCGGAGACGTGGCTTGGCTGGTTCTCGGCCGTGCTTCGTGCGTTGGTGTGGAACATCAGCCTTACCGCCACCAAGACGCATGACTTCGGCAACATCGCGGCGCATAGCGAAGACTCGACCACGGTGACGGTGACTGGGGCGAGGACCGATAACCCCCCGACCGTGCTGGTGACGCCTTTGGCGAACACGGCGGGGATCATCTACAAGGGGGTCGTCACCGCTGACAACACGGTGACGATCTACGCATTGAACGCGACGGGGGCCGGAGTAAACCCATTGAGCACGACGTTTCGTGTCGTGGTTCTGCAGCCATAGGAGAGAGAGTATGTGGCAAAACATTCTGGCGTCGGTCGCGGGGTCCGTGGTCAGCGGAATGCTGGGCGCGGACTCGCAAAGCGATGCCGCGAGTTCGGCCGCGAATGCGCAAACCGCCTCTGCGCAGGCGGCGATCAACGAGCAACGCCGGCAGTTCGATCTCAGCCGTTCTGACCTTTCGCCGTATCGAAAAGCCGGGACTGCAGCTCTGACGAGGCTCACCGGGGGTCTTGGTCTTCCGGGATCCAACCCCGGGACGCCGCTGATTCGGCAAAGCGCGACGGGCCCCGGCGGTCGTGTCGGGCCGTCCTTCAACCCGGCGCTCCTGAAAGACCCGGAGTACCTGTCGGCGTGGTATGCCGTCACCGGAGGGGAGGGGCAGGGAGACTCGACGCTCATGGACCCCGATGAGCTGGAGTCGTTGATCCGGGCGAACCTGCCGAAAGAGTACCTTGCCAAGCTCGAAGGCCCAGCGACTGAAAGCGCTGGTCCGTCAGGGGACCTCGTGCGCAAGTTCACGATGGAGGACTTCAACTCCGACCCGGTGATCCAGAAGTCCTTCGAGTTCGGTCTTTCGGAGGGCGAGAAAGCAGTGCAGAGGATGTTCGGGGCCCGGGGGCTTTCGCGTTCCGGTGCGGCGGTGAAGGCGGCTTCGCGTTTCGCCACGGACTACACCGGGACGAAGGCCGGTGAGTCTCAGGCCCGGTTCGTGACCGACCAGAACAACCTCTTCAACAAGCTCGCGGTGGTTTCCGGCATCGGGCAGGCCACGACCAATTCGACCGTGTCCGCGGGAACGACGATGGCGAACAATGTCGCCGACCTCACGGTGGGAGCTGGCAACGCCCGCGGGGCGGCTGCGATCGCCAGGGGCAATGCCTACAGCAACGCCTTCTCCGGCATCGGCAACCAGATCAGCCAGCAGCTCACGCTCGACCGGATTCTCGGCGGGAGGACCACTCCAACGGCTTCCGTCCCGCTCGTCTCCGGCATTCCGGGCCAATTCTCGCTCGACAACCCCGCTTACGGATAACCCATGCCAGTCGATACAGGCATCTACGGCAACATCCGGCCGGCAGCGCCGGCGCCCGACCCCATGGAATCGGCTGCGCGCGCCATGCAACTCCGGGCGGCTGAGCGGTCCTTTTCGCTCGAGGACGATATTTCCGGGGCTCTGGCGGCTTCCGGTGGCGACCTGATGAAGGCTTCTCAGGCGCTCGCCAGTGCGGGTAGGGGTGCGGCTGCGCTGCAACTGCGCGACAAGGCCGCGAGCGCCCAGAAGACCGAGCTGGAGCAGAAGCTGAAGATCATGGAGGCCGTGGGGTCGGATGGCATCGCCCTTGACGCCGCCTACCGGCAGGCTCTGGCGAAGACGGGTGGCGATCAGGCCGCGGCTACAGCATCCCTCGCCCCCGTGTACGCCGAAATCCGCTCAAAGTGGAAGACGATGGGGCACGACCTCCCCGAGCAGTTCGACCCGGTGAAGAACCTCGCCGGCATCGGCCAGGCGAAAGAGGTGGCGAACTACCTGAAAGGCTTGACGCCCACCCCGTCCGACCTCGGGAAGCTGCTTGCCGAGCGCGATTCCTTGCCGCCGAACGACCCGAGACGTGCGACTTACGACGCGGCGATCACCGAGAAATCCGCCAACCCGACGGAACTTGGTCGGCTGATGAACGAGCGCGACAAGCTCCCTCAGAACGACCCCCGCAGGGCGACCTATGACCGCGTTCTGGCGCATTACAAAGCCGGGAAGGGCGATACCAACGTCATGGTCAACACGGGGCCCATGGCCCCCGGCAAGACCGCCCAGGGCAAGGTTGACGAGGGGATTCTCGACACCACGCGCAACCTGATGCAGCTTGACCAAATCGCCGGTCAGTTCAAGCCGGAATTCCAGCGATTCCAGAACAAGGCTGGTTTCTTGGCCCTGAAGGCAAAGGATTCCACGGTCGGCCTGACGAACAAGGAAAAGCAAGACCTCACCGACTACACCAACTATCGGCGCAATGCTTTCAACACGCTGAACGAGTACATCAAATCCATAACTGGTGCAGCGATGAGCGAGGCGGAGGCGGTTCGTATCAGGAAGGGGATGCCAGATCCCGGTGACGGGCTTTTCGGTGGAGACTCCCCCACCGAGTTCAAGGCGAAACTCGACGACGCCATGAAATCGACGAAGATGGCTGTCGCCCGCCTGTCGTACATCAAGCGGAACGGCATGAGCCTGGAGGATGGCAAGGGCAATGCCGTGATTCCTCTTGAACGGATGCCGCACCTCATGAACGAACGCGGTAAGGCCATCGAGGCAGAGCTGAAAATCGCCCAGCCCAACGCCGACGCCAAGGCACTGAAGAGCGCGGTTCGTCGCCAGCTTTCCACGGAGTTCGGGCTTTCCGCCGACTGATGGCCGACACCGACTACGCCGCTGAGTTGCTGGCGCCGAAGACCTCGGAGGCGACGACGGACTACGCCTCCGAATTGCTCGGCCCTGCGAAGCCCGTGGCGCCCCGGAAGGTCACGAAGACGGCAACCGCGAAGTCCAGCCCGCTGATCGATACTGGGGCTGTCGCCGACACGGTCATGGATACGCCCGGGCACCTCAAGCGGGCGCTTTGGGGGTTCTGGCAGGGGGCGACTGACATTCCCGTTGGCCTGGTGCAGCTCGCCTCCAAGTTCGGCCCGGAGAAGATCGACGAGGCAGTGGCGCAATACGTCCGGGAGCGTGAAGCCGGGTATCAGGAGAGCCGCGGCGACTACGCCGACCGGGCCGACATTGGCCGGGTGACGGGAACCGTGGTGGCATCCCTACCGGCGGGCGGGAAGGCTGCGGCCGCCACGCTCCCCGGGCGGATGGTTGCCGGGGCGAAGCTCGGAAGCCTCTTGGGGGCGGCGACACCGGTGGATCCTGATGCTGGGGATTTCGGCTGGCGAAAGGGCGTCCAGATCGCCGGAGGCGCGGCTACAGGGGCTTTGGCTGTCCCGGTGGTGGAAGGGCTGGTCAAGGGCGTGGGTGCGGCGGTGAACGTGGTTTCCGACCTCCTGAAGGGCGTTCCGGCCAGACTGACCAACAAGGCCACGCAGGACGCCATCGAGAACACCTTGACGGTGGAGATGCAGAAGAACGGGGTCAACTTCGCCGACCTGTCTCGTCAAGCACGAGATGCCCTGATCCTCGAAACGCAGAAGGCTTTGAAGGCAGGCGGGACGCTCGACGAGAAGGCCATCGCCAGGATTGCCGATTTCCAGAAGCTCGGCATCGAGCCGACCAGGGGGCAGGTTTCGCGTGACCCCCTGCAATTCGCCACCGAGCGGAACATCGGCAAGACCGAGATCGGCAAGCCCATCGCCGACCGGCTGACCGAGCAGAATTCGCAACTCATCACCGCGGTCAACGATACCCGGGCGACAACAGGCGGTGTGGCGGCGGATTCCTACGAGGCCGGGAAGTCGGCCATGACCGCCCTGAAAGTCGAGGATGCGGCCGCGAGGAAGGCGGTGACGGCGGCCTACGATGCCGCCAAGGCGAAGCTCGGCATGGAGGCCGAAGTGCCCCTGCAGCCCATTGCCGACCGTCTGGGAAAGGTGATCGACGAGGTCGGAACCGAGAACATCCCGGGTGCGGTGATGCGTCGGCTGCAGGAATTCGGCCTGCTGGAAGGCAAGCGGGTCAAGAGCTTCACCATCGCCGAGGCCGAGAAGCTGAGGAAACTGATCGGCAACAACATGCCGGGGATGAAGACGCCGATTGATGCCGCCCTTTCCCCCCTGAAACAGTCGGTGGACGACGCCGTGAACTCCTTGGCCGGCGCGGGTGATGTTGTCGGGGCCGAAGCGGCGCAAGCGATGGGCGCGGCGCGCGAGGTGGCGAAAGCCCGTTTCCAGAAGGTCGAAAGCATCCCCGCGTTGACCGACATGCTGAAGAACAAGACCATCCCGCCGGAGGACTTTGTCGGCACCTACGTCATTCGTGGAAGCGTGGATGAGGTGAAGTCGCTGATGGGCCAGTTGCCGCCCGGTGCTCGCCGTGATGTCCGGGCTGCGGTGGTGGACTGGCTGAAGTCGAAAGCAGTATCCGGGGCGGACGATACCGCGACCTTCTCGCAGGCGGGCTTCAACAAGGCGTTGGACAGCCTCGGAAAGCGCAACCTCGAGGCGATTTTCGAAGATCCGCAGATGATCGAGCAGCTTCGCAGGATTGGCCGCGTGGCGGCGAATGTGCAGAAGGCCCCGGTAAGTTCCGGCGTGAACTACTCCAGCTCGGCAACGGCGATCGTTGATCTGCTCGACAAGGTCGGCCGGTGGCCGGTGGTTGGGGCGCTGATGGGAAGGCCGGGCGACATCATCCGTGCAAGCACGGTGACGCGTTCCCTTGCCCCCGCAGCTCCGGTGACGCAATCCAGACCCCTGCTCACGGTGGAAATGCTCGACGAAGCCGCCCGTTCCGGCGGGGTCCTCGCGCCGGCGGTTGGGGCCGGAACGGCGCTGGACCTTATTTCAAGGTAGGTAGGTCACCGCGGCCGATGCCGCGAAGATCGAAAGAAGTATTGCAGCGCCGACCAGCTTTCGCTTTCTGCTGACGGGCTGCTTGTTGCCAAAGGCCAGATAGATCGACATGGCGACCCCGAGAACGATGGGCGCGATCCACGCTTCGGGATAGAGGCCGCTGCTGAAAAAGTAGTCCACGGGCGCAAAGACTACGCCCAGAAGAACCACGAACGCAACCACGGCCCCTGATCGGGGCCGTTTTCATTCCAGAGGCCCATGATGACCGTGAAGCTGGCCCCAGTGTTCAATGAAGCAACGCTCGACTCGAACGGGAACCCGTATTCCGGGGCGCAGCTTTTCACCTATGCCGCGGGATCGACGACCAAGCAGACGACCTACCAGGACTCCGCTGCGGGCTCGTCGCACACGAACCCGATCATCCTGAACTCTCGCGGGGAGCCCCCGGCCCCGATCTGGCTGACGGCGGGCTCCACGTACAAGTTCGTGCTCACGACCCCGACCGACAGCGACCCGCCGGTGGCGTCCATTCGCTCGATCGACAACGTTTCTGGGGTCAACGACTCGACGACCACCATGGACCAATGGGTGACGGGGCCCGCGCCGACCTACGTTTCGGCCACGTCGTTTACGCTAGTCGGCGACCAGACGACGGTGTTCCACGTCGGGCGAAGACTGAAGACGACGAACACCGGAGGGGCTGTCTACTCGCAGATCACCGCCAGCGCATATGGGGCGTTGACGACGGTAACGGTAGTCAACGACTCTGGAACTCTGGATTCTGGATTGTCGGCGGTTTCCTACGGGCTGCTGTCCGCAAACAATACAAGCGCGCCGAAGATTGCCGGAATAACCGTAGCTGCCCACGCGACGACCATGAACCCGTGGGGTGCGGACATCGCGACTCTCTCCGGTGGGGCGGTGACGTTCACCGACATCGCAGACGCGGCCTTCGTCGGGCAGGAAGTGCTGCTGGTGATGAACGCGGCCCATGTTTGGACGGACGGAGCGGTGTTCGACGTTCAAGGGGGAGCGAACTACACGGCCGCTGCGGGTGACATGTTGTTGCTCACCGCGACAGCAGTCGATGCATTCGATGTGACGATCTTCAAGGCCAATGGAACGGCCGTCATTGCTTCGTCTTCTATCACGCTGGGGACCGCGCAGGCGAGTACCTCCGGTACGTCGATTGACTTCACTGGCATTCCGTCTGGAACCAAACGGGTCACGATCAACCTTGTCGGCGTCAGCACCAACGGATCGAGCCACGTTCGCTTTCAGCTGGGCGATGCTGGAGGAATTGAGACTAGCGGCTATCTCGGCGGCTCGTTGTATTTCGGCGGTACCAACGAAGCGGGGGGCACCAATCCGACCGCCGGCTTCGAGGTGGCGGACGGCGCCGCGACGTTTGTCTTGCATGGGACCATCACGTTCACGCTGGAGAATGCGGCGACTTTTACATGGTCTGCGGCAGGTTTGTTTGCCACATCCAGTACAAATTTCGGCTATGTAATCCCCGGCAGCAAATCTCTTTCCGCGGAATTGGACCGAGTGAGAATCACGACGGCCGGCGGAGCCGACACCTTCGATGCTGGAGCTATCAACATCACATACGAGAGCTGACCATGAACCGCATCGAGGTGAACGCACAGACAGGCAAGAGCGAGCTGATCCAGCTCACGGCCGAGGAAGTCGCGGACGCACAAACGCGGACGAAGGCGGAAGATGCGAAACGAGCCGCAAGGGCAGCGGAAGAGACGTTACGCTACAGGCTCCACGCCGCCATAGACGCACTGCTCATAGAACAGGCCAAGCGAGCCGACGCACCGCAGGCGGTGAAGGACTACGCCGAGGCGGTGAAGTGAACTCGGCACATCTCGGACACTGCGCGGGCGCGGCCGAGCGCGAGGGCCTTCGGTGAGCACGCACGAGGAGGAGCCGGACCACGGCGAGCGCATCGACGGCCTCGAGCGCTGGCGCACCGACCTCGAGCGCCGCTTCGCCGAAGCCTTCCCCGGTGGCGATCACGTCGGCCACTGCCGCTACCACGACATCATGATCGAGCAGGTCGAGGAACGTCGCCGGCTTCGCCAGGCCATCCAGGAGAAGACCATCTCCGGCCTCGTCTGGGCGGCGATCGTCGGCATCGGCTACTCCGTCTGGGAGTACACGAAGGCGCACCTGTGGAGGTCGTGATGGAACGCTTCCCGAACCTCTCCGACATCGGCTGGCTGCCCTGGCTCACCCTCATCGTGCTCGTCTGGGCGCTCCTGGGCTGCGCAAGCCCCCCCCGGTGCTCGGTGCAGGGCGAGCAGCTTCAGGTGGTGGGCGAGACGAGCGCGGGGGATGTCGTGCAGATCCGCTCGTTCGTCGAGCTGTGCAAGGCAGCGATCTAGGAGACTGACCATGTTCAGCGCGCTTTTCTCGTTCCTCGGCGGCAGCGTCTTTCGCATGATCTGGGGCGAGGTCGCCTCTTGGGTCCAGAAGAAGCAGGAGCACGCCCAGGAGATCGAGCGCATGCAGGCCGAGGCCGGGCTGGAAGCTGCCCGTCACGAACGCGATATGTCCAGAATTCGCCTGCAGTCCGATCTCGGCATCAAGGAGGTGACGATCGCGGGAGACCTCGCCATCCAGAAGACTGAGGCCGACGCCTTCGTGCAGGCCATACGAGCCGCTTCAGTGCCGACCGGCGTCAAATGGGTTGACGGCTGGAATGGGGCTATTCGCCCGGTGACAGCCAGCATTGCCCTTCTCCTGTGGGCGTGGAACTTCGCCGGCAACGGCTTCGTGATGACCGATTGGGACCGCGACCTGATGGGCGTTGCAATCGGCTTTTACTTCGCGGACCGATCCCTCTCGCGCCGCGCGAAGTGAACGAGCTGGCGACGCTCTACGCCCTCATCCGGCGGTTCGAGGGCTGCAGGTTGATGCCGTACATCTGCCCGGCGGGGGTCTGGACCTGCGGGTGGGGCTCAACGGGGGTGGACGTGTTCCCCGGCCGCGCCTGGACGCAAGCCTATGCCGACCAAAGGCTTGAGCAGGACGCCATCAAGTTCGCCCGCGGGACGCTGCTGGCGTGCCCACAACTCGTCGGAGAGCGCCTGTGCGCGATAGCTGACTTCGCGTACAACCTTGGTCTGGGAGCCCTTCGAGGGTCTACCCTTCGGCGCCGGGTGAACGAGGGCGACTGGGAAGCCGCGCGCCGCGAGCTACGGCGCTGGGTCAGGGGCGGCTGCCGTGTGCTACCCGGGCTGGTGCTCAGGCGCGAGGCGGAGGCGACGCTGCTGTAGTGGCGGCGAAGTAAACTCAATCTAGCTTCTCGGCCAGCGTCTCGGCGGACTCGTTGTAGTACCGCTGCAGCATCCGCAGATCTTTGTGACCGACCATCTTGGCGAGTTCCAGCACGTTCAACTTCCTTGCAAGCCTGGTGATCGCCAAGTGCCTGAGGTCGTGAAACGTCAGTCCGGATATTCTTGCCGAGACGCAGCAGCGCGCCCACAGCGAGCTGATCGACCCGGCGGTGAGCCCGTGGGGCTCGGCCAGGGCTTGAACGGCCACGGAGGAAAGCGGCACTTCGCGGCTGGTTCCGTTCTTGGTGTCCCGCAAGATGGCGACTCGCCCGACGATGTTCTCCCCGGACAGCCCGGCGATTTCCCCGGCCCGCATACCGGTTTCAACGGCCACCACAATGACCCGCTTCATGGCGGGCGAGGCAACTTCGAGCAGCCGATCGAGCTCGTCCTGGGTGGCCAATCTCTCCCGCGCCCTGCCATCCTTTGGCCTACGAACCCCGAGGAAGGGGTTTTTCGAGAGCCACTTCCATTCCTTGCGGGCGATCTCAAAGACATTGTTGAGCAGGTTCCTTTCCCGCCTCACGGAGGCCCCGGAAACGGCCTGCAAGCGCCGCTGCTGCCAGTCGGCGACGTGCGGCGTGTCCAACTGCCGCAGCTTCACCAGCGCGATCCTGTCGCGCCTGAAGCCGGCCAGCCTGACCCGCTCCCACTTCTCGCCCTTCTTCCCGGTTGAGACCTCACGTTCGTAACGATCAAGCAGGGCCGAAAGGGTAATATTGGGGATCTCGCCCCTGAACCCAGACATGATCTCCGCCTCGACGACGCCGGCCCACGCCACGGCAGCGCCCTTTGATGGGAAGGTAGCTGAACGCCTGACGCCGCGGCGAAAGACTTGCGCCTGCCAGCCGTTGCCGTGCTTGCGGAAGGTGGCCATGCGTGGCGTGATTTATTCGTGAAAGATTGCCGAAAACAGCCGCGAACTGTCCGCTGAAAGGGCCGTTTTGTCTATGACGTGATTCGACTCAAGGCGAGTCGTGGTGCCGAGGAAGGGCACGCGACACCAATCGGAAATCAGCTAGTTAGGCTGCCTGTTCGTGATTTCGGCGTGAAAACGCCCACTCAGTCACGGCTTTAGCTGGCCAGCGCGGCTGACCTGGGATTGAGAGCCGCGGCGGGAAGCCCTCGATGTACTGCGTTCGCTTGAGGAACGTAGACTTTTCCTGGCGCAGGTACGCCGCAACCTCATCGGCGGCCCAGATCACGAGATCGAAAGGGACTTCGATGCTCACGCTTCCCCGCAGTACGGGCTCACGGCCTTCTCTCGCTGCGTGCGGTCACGGCTTGGCGTCCTCGCGCACGGCGAGGGAATCGCTCCCTCCCTGCGGGCCGGTGACGAGGTGCGCGGGGCGTTGCATGGCAAGGTAAGGGCACATGGCAGTTTCATTTCCATCTTATATACTTGACAAACCCAAGCTAGTCTGGCCTAATGGGCGCTCTAGGAGAGACCTATGAGCGCCCTGAACCAGCCGCACTTCCAAGACGCCGACAAGGCACGCGAATATCTGGAGAAGATTCAATGGCCTAGCGGCCCCGTCTGCCCCCATTGCGGCGTGATCGGCAGCCACTACCAGATCACCGGAAAGTCGGCCCGTCCGGGGCTTTGGAAGTGCAAAGACTGCCGCGAGCAGTTCACCGTCACCGTGGGTACGGTGTTCGAGCGCAGCAAGATCAAGCTGAACGTCTGGCTGCAGGCCGTGTTCCTTCTCTGCACGTCGAAGAAGGGCATGAGCGCGCACCAGCTGCACCGCGTTCTTGGCGTGACGTACAAGACGGCCTGGTTCATGGCGCATCGCATCCGCGAGGCGTTCCGTGACGCGAATCCCGGCCCGCTGGGCGGCACTGGTGGCCCGGTCGAGGCCGACGAGACCTACATCGGCAAGGCGAAGGGCGGACGCGCCCGCCGCTTCCGCGATGGCCCGAAAGTGCAGGGCACTGGCGGGGTGCATCTTCGCAAGGTGGTGTCCCTCGTTGACCGCAAGGGCGCTACCCGCTCGTTCCACATTGCCAGCATTGACGCCGCGAACCTCAAGCCGATCCTGACCGCGCACATCGCCAAAGAGGCGACGGTCTACACGGACAACGCCGGTCATTACAAGCGCATGGGCCTCGGTAGCCAGTTCGCCGCGCATGAGACGACGAACCACTCGGTTGGCGAATATGCGCGTCCGGGCGGCATACACAGCAACACGGTGGAGTCCTACTTCGGCCTGTTCAAGCGCGGCCTGTATGGCACCTATCACCACGTCAGCGAGGCGCATCTGCAACGCTACCTGAACGAGTTTGACTTCCGCTTCACGCACCGCAAGGCGAACGGAGTTGAGGACAATGCCCGCACGGTCAAGGCACTCGCACAGATCCGGGGCAAGCGACTCACCTATCGGAGGATTAACGGACAACACGCGACTTAACGCCATCCGTTACTTGGTGCGCTTGCTCAAAGCGCGCTTGCTCTTCTTACGAGTAGCGGCCCGGGGCTGAGGCGGGGCGCTGAGGATCTTCCTCAGCGCGTCATCGAAGGGCATTTTCGGTATTGCTAGCGGGTCAGTGGAATGCTTCGTGGGGCGCGGTTTATTTGCCTTCATGGAAATTCCCTTCCTCGTTAATCCACTCAGCAAGATGCTGCATGACTATCCGGGTGGAATCGAAGATCCTAAGAGCTTCCTTGTCGTCCTTCTTGGGGCCGACGTGCATGGTGTCGTCACGCCAAAGTGATTTGGCGTTGTTCAGGAAGGCGTAGGCGCTTCGCATTGGTGGAGTCCACCTAATCCAATCCGGTTTATTGGATTTTTCGTGGGAATCAAGTTCATTACTGATCTTTGTTAGAACCTTTCCCCAGCTACGTTCGCATTCCTTTGGCATACCACCGCCAGTCATAACCTTGTAAACCGAATTGATGGCAATTTCTTGTACGCGCAAGGAGTGGAATGCAGAGGCAGTCCATCGGCTCAGTGCGATGCACTTTGATGCCTCTTCAATATCTTCAGCAGCACTAGGGAAATGCGTAGCCACGCCGTTCCCGAATGGCTCAAGATTTTCCCAATAAGGGAGTTCATGATCGGCTATCTCGAAATAGCTGAAGCACTCCATTTCCTCATGAAGAGTGCGGCGAGTCATTCGGACTGCTTCAGTTACCCACGTTTTATCTTTATCGGCAAATGTTTCCAGTACCTGGAGAACCTTGGCCGTATGGTTGGCGGTAACTCGAAAACCATGAGCCTTCTCCAATTCGAGCAGGGCGGTAAAGTGGGTTCTTAATTTCTCGCGTCGATCCTCACTCCAGCCGTCGCGCCAGTAGATCGCTAGGTTGTGCTCCAACCGACCAACTTCCATCATGAACGGCTCGGGCTTAAACGGGCGCATCAGTGCCTCCAGGAACTTGCCTAGTTTCGTCCCGGATTCTCCAGCATCCATCAGCTTGACCAGCTTCACGACAGCCCCCTTGCATCAGAGGGCTTGCGCGCGCTGCCCGCTTCCTGATACTGTATAAGCGTACAGTATCCATCCGACGCACCCAGCCGAGAACCCGAAATGGCGGGTAAGTACATGACTAGATTAGGGTTTGTCATGTACATAACCCGCCTAATTTTTGGCATGAGGTTCGTGAGCGCTTGAAACCCGAAGAGATAAAGAAACTTGAAGAGCGCGTTCGAGAACACCTTTCGCCACCGCCAAAGCCTCCTGCTGGCTAATACCCTTGTGGCCACCCCACTCTGCCGGAAAGAATTCGCATACGAAGGCTGCCCCGGCGTTGACCATTTCTGGAGTGACGACAATTGATTTGCTCTTATCCACGGCCGAGCCTCCGACCATGACCCAAGCCAAACCACGCAAGCAGACTGACGCGCAGACCGAGATAACTGCCCTTGACCTGCACCCCTCGGACGTAGCCGAGAGGCGCACAAATGACCTCCTGCGCAGCCTGCTGGCAACTCCGCCAGAGCCGTTTACCCCCAAAGCAAAAGCCCCCAAGAAGCGGGCCGGGAAGTAGGGCTACGCCACCAAGGGCGGGAACGTTTGGCATGCTTCGACCTTTGTTAGGTACATAAGTCCCATGATTTTCAACTGCAGCGCAATCTTCGTCTAGATCAGCGCACACCGTTACTCCACACTCTCGCGCAACAGAAAGCACTTTCCGCAGCTCGTCGGGCGTCATTTCGGCTCCTTGGCGTGGGCGTCCATCCGAACCAAGCCTAATCTGCCTTCGCGTTCCAGCGATGCGGTCAACGATTTTCGCAACTCCATCATTTCGCCCTTCGGGTCGGCCTCGGCGGTTGTCAGGCCGTAGTTGGCGGCATCGTCGAAGTAGTCGTCTATCTCCTTGAGTAGCTTCTGCATGCGCTTGACTAGGGCGTAGCGCGTCGGGATGTTGACCGCTCCATTCGTGATGCTTGGCTTACTCATCTCCGTCCTCTCCTGTGTTCGGTCAGCGCGGCGTGCAAATTGCAGCGGTCGTACCCGTGTTCCCACTGACAGTTCTTAGTGGGGCAGTAGTGACCAACGGAATCGCGGCGACGCTTGGCACCGCAATACTTGCAGCGCGCAGGGCACTCGCACGACGCTTTCTTGGCCTTCGGCGCGGCCATGAATCCTACGGGGCCGCTCACGCCTTGCGCTCCCCGCTTATCGCCGCTGGCGGGTTCCGGTCGGAAGTACAGTTCATACGAATAGCCCTTGCTGCGCGTCGTAGGTTTCGGGGGACACGTTCTTGCGGTGCCGGTCGTATTCCGCGAATGGCGCTTTCTTCCAGACCCATCCATTCGCCCACCGCGCTACGTCCTGAAGGCGCTGCACGGTCCAATCGAAGCGAGCGTACGGCACTTTCTCCAGCGCGTTGAGCTTCATATAGGGCTGGACGTGCGGCTCGCAGCCGTTGTCCAGCACTTCCTGAACTCGCGCCATACACTCTGCGAACGGCTCGTTGCCGATCAACACATAGACGCGCTTCCGCTTCTGCGGCTCGTCGGCCAACATCCGCATGACCTGGCGCACCTGTGGCCCTTCCTTGGACTCGTCGTAGGCGAAGCGCCATGGCCCGCGACCGGCGTTCACCAGCGGCCTCCAGCGGGCGTATACGTCTGGCGTGAAGGTGATCGGCTCGAACCCGCTGTTGGCATCCTTGAGCGCGATCCCGGTATCCATGTACCTCTCGATAATGTAATCCTGATACCTCGGGTCCAGCGCCGAAAGGTTGTTGTCGCAGAGGATTGGCCGCACCGGGAACTCCGGCAGCAGCGTGAACTCGCGCCCCTCCATCGCTGGTACGATGCAGAACCAGCAGCCCACCGGACAGCCCCGACTGGCGAAGGTAGCCTCCGAGTTGTGCCGCGTAACGGCGTCCGGGTAATCCTTGCGTATCTCGGCCACACCAACGAGTTCGTGCTGCATCTTGACTAAGAACAGCGCCGGACCTCCCGCTATCACCCGTTGGCCGCACGCCTTGGCGAACAGGGCGCGTCCGTATGCCTCGTCCAGCTTCCAGGTAAAGGCCACCGACAGAAAGGTGGTATCGCCTTCCTTCCACTCGGCCAGTCCGCCGCTCCACGCCATTCACATCCCCGTCTGCGTATCAGTCTTCTTGCTACCGCCCGCTGGCGCGGATGGCCGGGCTGCGAGGGCGGCCATGACGCAATCAGGATGATGTGCATGGTCGCGCGCATAGTGGCACCAGCGGCAGTAGTCGATATGCTCAAAGCCGCGATGCTCCCCTGGCTTGTAGCAAAGCTGCTGCAAGTGTTCCTCCAGCACCCTGATTCGCTCGCGCTGAGAGGTGAGGGCGTCGGCGGCTTTCTGCCCGAGACGGCGCAAATCATCCTGCCTCATGCGGTAGTTCACCCAATTCACGGCGCGCAGCTCGCGATCCAGTTCCTCGGTGCCGGTCATCGCTTTAGGCTCACGTTTTTCTCGTTAATCCAACCTCGCATCCAAGCGTCCAATTTTGGGCGGTACTCCACATCGAATTTTACGTACTTGTTTGGATAGCATGGGGTGTTGCAAAATGAATAAGGACAGTCGCTAGCGTGGAGTCCTTTTCGGAATGCATTTCGCCCCTCTATCTCTATATTCAACGTCGCGCCTCGGTCAGCCATGCGGGGACTCCTTTCGAGCGGCCTCAACCCCGGCGACGAACAAGCCAGCGACCTGATAGGCCGTGGCAACAGATCCGCCGTACATCAGTACGGTAGCTACAACCCACTTGGCAAGCTGCTCAGAGTCCATCGAGAGCATCCTGTCTGAAAGCGTTCGCGTTCTGCGCGCATTCGTACATCTTTTTCCAATGCGCCACTTCCTCCCGCAGCTTGGCGCACTCGGCTTCAAGATCAATTCCTCGCTGATAGAAAATGGCTACCGTGGCAGCTATCGCAAGCGGCTTGTTCCCACATTCTTGCGGATCGCCGGTCATTTCACGCACCGCTCGCCAACACTCATCCCACGCAACGCACTCGGCCTCGGCTGCTTTGGCGCGTTCCGTCAACGACGCACGACGGCAACCGCTGCCGTCCATACAAGATGCTTTACGCTCCCTCCGCAACTGCGCGACCGATGCTGCGAGGTTGCGAACAAATTGAGCGTTGAAGCGATGGCCTGTTTGCTCAAGGTACAGAGCGCACGATTCAGCACCTAGATAAAGCTCCCCGCCCTCTGCTGGTGCGACGGGCTGCTGCGCGGCTCGGAGGCGGCGTTCAAGAGATTTCCCGGTTTCAACAGCTTGCGTCCAACACCAGAACGCATCTTCCAGCGGACGCTCACTATTCACTACCCACTTGAGCGCATCCATCTCCGGCGTGTCGCTGGCGGTCATGGCTTCTCCTTAAAGAACAACGGTATTGCAGACACGACAAATAGAGGAAAGAATCCACCTGCTACAGTAGTAAAAAACGCAGGGACAGACCACCAATAAAGACGCCAATCCGCAGGAGCGAAACTCCACGCCCATGAAGCTATCCACCCGTACAAAACGAGCCACAAGATAATAGCTGTGAACACCTGCGGCACAAAAAAGTCATCATCGTTCATGACTTCACCCCTTTCAGAATCTTCTCTACACCCTCGTCGGTGGAGAGTGCGCGGATGGCGCTGGCAACATCAATCCCAACTTGGCGAGCCACTCCAGCACCGCCGAACGGAACACTGCAAGCACGGCGTTCTGCTACATCCTGAACGCGAGGTATCACCGCCTCCAGCGCCGCTCGCACAATGGCAGCAGGATCGTACTGCGCGGCAAGCTGGCAATAGCTGGTGCCCTCTCTGCTGGTGGTGACGTAGGGGCACGGCTTGTCATACGATTCGAGGCCGCGCAGGGCGAGGTCGCAGAGGGCGCGCTCAAAGTCCGGCGAGCAAGTAGCCGCTATGCCGATAAACTTGCGATGCAATTCAATCTGCTCTCTCGTCAGTTCCACGGTCACCCCTTCTCGATCTCGGCGGCGCGCCCCCACAGGTCGTCACATACCTGCTGGTGCGGATTCCACTTTTTCATTTCATCGCGCGCCTTCTCCAGCGCCGCCAGTCGTTTGAGGTCGCACAGGATGGCGAGACAGTTTCCTTGTAGCTGCTCGCGCAACTCTGCCCGCGCGTCGATGCTGCTCTTTCCCGCTTCGTACAGCCTTTCCAACTCCTTCAGGTCGTAGCTCACAGTTGCCTCCAGAACAGACCGACAGCGATGACATACCCAATCGCACAGATTCCGTAGAACAGTAGAAGCGTGGTGTCGTCCATCACTTCCCCTCCTCCCCGCAGCGGTAGGCGAGGCGGGCTATATCCTCGCGCAACACGGAACGCCACCAATACGCGCCAGCACCAGCGGGGCGTTCAAACCACAGCCCAGATACCGGGTGCGGAGCGGCACCGGCCAGCCATTCAATCGTGCTGGCAGGTACGCGCACCACTTCCTCCGGCAACTCGTCTGGGGCCGAATGGGGCTTGCCGTTTATCTGGCAGTAGTCGCACACTTGGTTTGGCGGGCACCCGATGACGCATTCAAGTGGCAGCTCGGGGGCCGCAGCAGGCGCACGAATCTCGTCAAAGATTCTGCACAGTTCTTGCACGCCCGGAGGGTCTGCGGCGGACGCAGGAGCTACCCGTGAGGTCGTAGTCTCCACTTCGCTAACTGATCCCTGCGCCGCCGCAGATTGGTGAGGGGCGGACTGCGGGCAGGACTCGAACCTGCGACCCTCGGTGTCCTCGGTTTCAGCCGATTTGCCCGATGCTCTAACCATCTGCGCTAACGCAGCCGCCCCTCGTTGTTCCTGCTCGCTCGCGGCGAGCATCGCTTCTGTCAAGTCCTGCCACGCATAGTCAGCGGCAGTGGAAAGCTGAATCCCTTTTGTTTCCAGGCAGTGAAGTTCTGCCGAAAGCGTGTCCAGCACGTTCCTCGGTACCTGCACGAACTCGCTCATTTCGCACCCGCGATGCGCCGGCCCTTCCTATCCACTTCGTAGACCGGCGCGCACAGTCCCTTGGCTTTCACTTTCTGCGGGTAACGGCCGTAAGGGTGTACCGCGATGTCTTTCAGCTTTACCGAACAGGCCACGAATCGCTTTGCGCCAGTGTTGAATTCCAGCGCCATCTCCGGATGCGGTGAAAAGTGCAGACCACCGCCGCATTCCTCCTTCCCGTCATCCCAATCCGGCGCTACGGGCGCTTCGCCTGGACGGTAGAAGATGCCTTTCGATCTGGCGCGGTCCGTAGAGTAGTCGTCATCCACGGCCTTGTAGAGCGTTGCCACGCCGCCCTTGTGCGCGACCCCATATTGGTCGCACCATGCCTTTGCGGTAGCGGGTTTCGTAGCCTTGACGCGCTTCCCGCCAATCAGGGACTTGGCTTGGCCGTGGATCATCACTACGCAGGAAGCGGAAACCTTGACTTTGAGGGCGGCGAACAGGCGCACAAAGACATTCCCCCACGCCTCGACGCTGCTGTTCCCCCGCGCCTCGACGCTGCTGTTCTCCCACGCCACGACGCTGCTGTTCTCCCACGCCTCGACGCTGCTGTTCCCCCACGCCACGACGCTGCTGTTCTCCCGCGCCACGACGCTGCTGTTCTCCCACGCCACGACGCTGCTGTTCTCCCGCGCCACGACGCTGCTGTTCCCCCGCGCCTCGACGCTGCTGTTCCCCCGCGCCTCGACGCTGCAACCGATCACGATGGCGATATTCCCGGCCTCAACGCAGGCGTTGAATTCGGCTTGGCTGCGGACTTCGATTCGTTGTTTCATTTTTTCCCTCCTGGAGTCCGGTTCTTCCTCTCGGCTGCGGCGCAGAGGCGAATGAGAGTGCAACTGTCGCACCTGCATCTGGCAACCATTGCGGGATATTGGCCATTCGCCCACAACATCGCTGCCTTCACGATCCGCTCCTTCTGCGCCGCGCTCAGGCGAGGGCTGCGGGCGTTCATGCCGCCAATCGCATTCCGGCCTGCCACAGCAACGCCTCCAGGTCTTGAGCGGCCCACACGAGCAGCCCGTACTCGTTGTCGAATGGCGGCCTGTAAAGCGCGCAGAACGCCTTGGTGCCCATGCCGTGAAGCCCGGCGCCCCCCAAGTGGTGTTCCTCGCACAGAGGAACCGTGGCGAAATCGTTGCGCTTCCCGCTTCCTTCCGCAACGTGATGCACATTGATGCGCGACCCCGTGGCCTCGAACCGCTTGCAGATCACGCAACCCAAACGAGCCATCAGGCCCATGTAGCGGGAGCCGGCCGCGCTCACTTGAATTCCAGCCTCACCGATTGCTCAAGGTGAGCCGCGGCGTTGACCGCAGGATCGCCGGCCTTGAGCAATTCCTTGATCGCTGATTTGTTCGGCTCTCGCGTTGCGGGGATTTCGCGCCAGCAGGCATCCGGCAGGCCGGCCTCGTTGTCGATCACCACCCGCTCGGGGTTGTTCCGCGGCTTGGCGACGAAATCGGCACACCGGATTTCCTTGATGCCGGCCGCTTGCATGGCCCCGAGAACGTAGTCCTTGAGCCACTGTGAGCGATTGGCAAGGGATTTCTTGCGCCGCGACAGTTGAGCGATGCGTTGCTCGATCAGCTCGGCCTCGGCTTCCAGATTGGAGGCGAAGGCGAGTGTGTTCTGCGCCTTGACCTCCACCGGCCACTGAATGGCTTCCATCGTGTCCCGAACGGTCTGCTCATCGAGGTCAAGCTCGGCGAGCTGCGCCAGGGATTCGCGGGCCTCGGCGGTGAGTTCGTAGAGGGTGAGGGCGGTTCCCATGGTCAAAACGGGATATCCGTCGGCTTGTCGTCGGACCACGGAATGTCATCCGCCATGTCATCGAAATGTCCGGCTTGCCCTGGCGGAACATCGGCCTTTGCTGCGCCGATCGCCGCTTCCGCACGCGGGCGCCTCAGGTAATCCGCGATGAAGGCTTGTAGTTCAATATCCAGCCCAAGCGCCTGTTTGTTCGATTCCTCGGACAACGGAACAAGGCCGAATTTGGGAATGCGGAAGGTGGTCCCGCCCTTTTTCTGCTGCTCGAAGCCTTCGATCTTCACCGCGTCAACGTAATACGCTTTCACGCTCTTTCCGTTGGCGTCCTTCTTCGTGGGGCATTGCTTCTTGAAGTCCATCCACGCCGAGAGCGAGGCCCCCTTGAAGCGGATATTTCCGATCTTCAGTTCCTCGCCGTCCTTGTAGGCTATGTAGCAGGACGAAACGAAATGGCCGCCGCACGCGACGATGCGATCCTTGATCTGTGCGTAGATGCCGGAAGTCAGTTCGCCGCCCTTAAACGCCTTGACTACCAGGGCGTCCTGGCGCGTGTCGCGGACCTCGTTGGAGAAGATGCCGCTCTCACTCGGATCGTGCCAGCCCTTGACGGTTGCCAGTTCGTCCAAGAGGATGAATACGAATTTCCCGCCGTTGTTCGAGTCTCCGAGTGGAACCTGCTTCTCGGCGTCCTTGTCGTAGTAGCGGACGAAACCGCCGTCAGCACCAGAGGCGAACTCGAACCAACGGGTCGAAGGATTACGTGCGCCTTCTGTCGGATTTGACCTGCTCATCGTCTACTCCTAGGGAAATTGAATGTGCCGCGTGTCCCGCACGCGAACGGGTTGCTTCCAGATCGGCCACAGGCCGCAAGCGATTGCCAGCGTGTCGGCCTCTTTCGAGTGGCCTGCAGCGGCAATGGTCATCAGGGCTTGCAGGGCTTCCTGCTCCTGCTGCTCCAGGTCTTGCCGCTGCCAGAAATCGGCGGCGCTCATGTTTGCGTTCCTTTCGTGATGTAGTTGCATTGGTGTACCCAATCGCTAGAGTCGTACCGGCTGGCGACCTCCATCCTCAGCCACTCCCCGGAGACGTTCTGCTTGGGACAACGGGGAGCGTCGGGGAAGCGTTCGGCAACGATGCGAGAAGTAGCAATCTCGGCCGGCATGCTGAAAGAGCCGCAGACGAGGAAGGCGAGGGCGATCACGAAGTACCTCACCCGAACATCCGCAGAAATCGCGGAACCTCGATCACTTCGTCCAGCCGGTTGATCCCCGCTTCCCTCAACGTCCTCGGGAATCGCTTGATGTCGCAATGCGCCCCGGCGATTTCAACGCGGGGCTTGCAGCCGGCGAGGATTCGTTGCGCCCGGAACCACGCTTCTTGCAGGTGGGCGGAACCGGGAAAGAGGGCAGCGGCCCTCTCCCTCAATTCGTGCCGGTCGGCGTTGATCTGGCGGCCTTGGATGGCGCGCAGGCGGATGCGGGGTTTGGTCATTCGACTTCCCCGAGGGAGCGCAGGAGGGCGATGCCGTCAGCCCTGCGTTGGTTAGTGAGCGCGTCGCCTTCATGGTGCGTGAGTTCCTCTACCGTGGCGCGCAGCGCCGCGACAAGCTGCGGGTAGGCGTTGCAGGCGGTTACGATGTAGGCGGCGTTTTGCACATCGGTTTCGTCCTGAGTCTCGCCGTCCTCATAGCACTCTGCGATTCCGCGCGTCCCGAGATTCGCAATCACACAGGGGCCGGTATCGGTGTCAATCGCCCACGGAAGCGCAGTCCCGGGCTTGGCGGCGCTCACGACAGAATCTCCCGCTCGGCTGCTTCTTCGCAGTCGTCGTGCAGGTCACGAAACACGTTGCTCTGCAGCCGGGAAAGCTCGATGGTGATGTCCAACACCGCGCAGGCGTTGCCGTCGCAGGCGCTGTTCAGCTTGGCGCCCATGATGGCGGCGAGGGCGCGGCAGACCTGCTCGGTGCCGTCTATGCCTTCAAGGCGCTCGCGCCAGTAGTCGGGGGATTCGATCTTGGCGAGCTTGAGGCGCTCGGTTTCGGCCTCGATGTCCTTTTCGTGGACGGCGTAGAGCTTTTCGGCGCGGTCGGCGGCAGCGTGGTGCTGTTCGTGGGCGATCTCGGCGGGGATCATGCCGGCACCGCTTCGACGACCTGCTCGCCCACCGGCTCGGTCGGCGTCCACGAGTAGCAGCGGCCGTCGCGTTTGTGCTTCAGGCCGTGCCAGGTGCCGCGCTGGAGGAGGTACTCGCTCAGTTCGGCATGGAGTCCATTGCAGCGGGCGATGCCTTCGGCGGAATCATTGTGTCCGAGACATATCGGGCTGATGCGCGTGCGCTTGGACTCGGTGCCGTCAGCCCACGTTACGTCGCCGACGAAGAACCACTCGGCGACCCCCTTGTGCGTGTCGTGGCCAATCGCGTGGACGGCGGTGATGTTGCCGCCGTGCCGATGCTTCAGGGTGCTGCTGTCCATCTATCCCTCCGCGGCGCCGTGCTGGCGCGTTGGAGGGGAGACTACAACGGTTGTGTTAGTGTGTCAACAGTTGTTGTGTCGTCCGTGAAACCGTGCCCCGGCGGAACCCCCAAGGTGGGGTCGGACGAGGGTCGGACCAAAGCCCACGGCGGGCGGCTCTGGCGTCGGCCTCGATCTGGTAGAGGGGGGAGTCCTTCGGGGCGTAGCGGACGAACACCCAAGCAGCGCCAGCCCGGACCTGCTCGGTGGATGCGTCCTTCTCGCCGCAGCGCAGCATAGCTACCAGCCTACCGAAGCGGTCGCGTTCCTTCACCTTCCCGCTGGCTAGGCTGCCGGGAGGGCACAGCGCGCGCAGGAGCGCGGATGACTCCTGGCCGAATGCCTGACGGCCTTCCGGGGCGTCGATGTCCTGCAGACGAACCACGACCTTCTGGCGGCCGGTGTCGAGGGTAAGGGTATCGCCGTCCGAAACCTTAGCGACGCGGCCGGCGAGATCCTGCGCGGCAGCGGCGCAGCCGACGAAAGCGAGGAGGGCGACTACTCCCCGTAGGTGGCTTTGGCGTTCTGATCGCACCCCCTCACCAACGCGGCAACGGCGAGGAGGATGACGGCTCTCACTTCCGCGGGCGCAACCCGGCCGAGAGTTCGCTCAGGCATTGGGTTATCTGCTTCGACTCATCGAGCGAGAGATTGACGTGCCCAGCGTAGATTCTCTCGTGGGAGTCACCATCGCGGCGAACACCGATCATGATGGTCTTGCGTTCCGCCTGAGCTGCGAAGACCGCAAGAGCCGAATCATGGTCAGTCCAATAGAGCAGCGAGAGCCCGTCGTCGCCGGCGGCGGTCTTGCCTTCCAGTGGTCTCGTAGAAATGGCGTCCTGTGCGCGAATCCAGCCCGCTAGGACCCGCGCCGAGCGCGGTTTATTCCCGGCCTTCATGTCGTCGAACGAAGTATCTGCGGTAGTCAGTTTTACCGACGCCGGCGTAGCAGTATGCACGTTCACGGAAACGTCGACCATTCGCAAGCGTCCAGATGGTTGAATCTCGTGGAACCCGAAGATCCGAAGCCCACAGCCATGCGGACGACCGTCCTTCATGTAAACGAGTGGCTGTCCATCGAGCCGAAGCGTGGTTACCGTCTGGGCGATCCCCGTCGTAAAAATAGACGTCAGCGCGACGCCGAACACCGCTGCGCGAATCCGCTTCATTTCTTCTGTCTTGGAATGTCGGGCCTAGTCCAGCCGTCGCCGAGTCGATCATCGCCAACGGCCTTCCCGAAGATGGTCGTCATCAAGATGTTCATGTCTCGCGAGAGCTCGGCTTGGTCTTCCGGCGGCGCGCGCACGAAGAGGCGGGTGGTAAGCTTCCAGGCATCCGACGCCGCGCGGTAATCAGCGATCAACTGCGCCTCGTCCTTCGGCAACTCTGGCGTCGCGCGCCATTCGCCTTCCAGGCCGTCGACCCCTTCGCCAGTCTGGAGCCAGCGCGGGTTGACCTTCAGCGCGTCGGCCAGCTCGAACAGGTACTCGCTCGTCTTGCTTTCGCGCTTCTCGAGCGCGCTGATGATGGCCTGGCCAGAGTCTTCCGGCATCCCGCACATGTTGGCGAGTTGGCGTTGTAGCAGCCCGCGCTTCTCCCGCGCCTTCTTGACTCGCTGCCCGAGAACTCGCGGCTCGTCTTCCTCGCCCATGGGGCCACCGTAGAACAGCGGTTGTTCTTGGTCTAACAACAACGGTTGACTTCCGAAACACAACCGTTGTATTCTTCGCGCCCATGGCCAGCCATGAACTTGCATCTCTCCAACGCGCAGTCGACCTCTTGGGGAGCCAGGCCGAACTCGCAAAGGCGATCTCGAAGCCGGACCGTGTCATCAGGCAGCAGCACATCTGGAACTGGCTGAACCGAGACAAGAAGGTGCCCGCCGAGGCGGTGCTGTCGATCGAGGTCGCGACCGTCCTGAACGGCAAGCCTCTGGTGACGCGCCACGACTTGCGCCCCGATCTTTACCCGGCCGAGCAGGCGGCCTAAGCGAATGAAGATCATGCCCGCATCATCCCCGTTTGCCTCGCCGCAGGACATTCAATCGCGTTCCAACATTCGGAGCGCGATGGAAGGTCAGCCGCAGCTTCTGCTCTCACGGCCTCCCCGAACACCTTCAATCGGGGAGGAGGTGATCTTCGCGCAGCGCAGCTTCTCGGCTGCCATCGCGCTCGCCGTCGCGGCCTCCGGGCTGGACGACAAGGAGGTCTACATCCCTCTCGGGATCGACGGCTCGCACTGGACGAAGATCAAGAAGGCCGAAGCGCACTTCCCGGTCGACAAGCTGAACGACTTCTGCAACCTCGTCGGCAACGAGATCGTGCTCACCTGGTGGGCGCACTCCCGCGGCAAGGGCCTTCACATGCTGCTGACCGAAGCCGAGCGGTTGCTGGTGGTCGAGCGGGAGCGGGCGGAGAAGGCCGAGGCCGAGAACCGGCTGCTGCGCGACGTGCTTCAGGGGCGAAAGTAGATGCGCGCCCCAATCCTGCGGCTGTCGCACGACGAGACCAGAAGCACTCGTGCCGATGTGCGGAACCCGGTAATGGCATTGCCTAGCGCAAGGGAAATTGCCGCCCTGCCACCCGAAGCGCGTGCGGCGCTCAGGCGTGTGTTGCTCGACATCCGCCACGACGCCCGCGAACGCGCTGAGAAGGCTTGGCGCTCGAACAAGGGTCCGATGGCCGCGTACTGGAAGGCCGTCAGCGTGTACGCCGGTCATATTTCGCGCGTTTGCAGAGACAGCACCAACCCCGCTCCTGTCGCGGCCCTGGCCCGCGCGCAGTTCGAGGACCAGGTGATCGAGGTGGCGGCTTGACCCTCTCCCGCGTCTCCACGCGCGTGCTGCGCGTTCTGCAGGAAACCGGCCCCAGGCCCCTGACGATCATCAGCGGCTTCGCCAAGGGCTCGAAGAAGGAACTGGAGCGCATCGTCGGCGAGTTGTTCATCGCTGGTGTTGTGGAGTGGAAGTCGTCGAAACGCTGGCGACAGCTCGCGGCGAGGACGAGGAAGGCGGGTTAGGTGGCGCGCATTCGCACGATCAAGCCGGACTTTTTCCGACACGAGGCTCTACAAGACTTGGAGGCTGCCAGCCAGGGCAAGTATCCGATGCTGGTCTTCGCCGGCCTGTGGGGGCATTGCGACAAGGCCGGGCGCTTTGAATGGCGTCCCCGGACGTTGAAGCTGGACATTCTTCCGTTCCTCGATTTCAACATGGTTGACACGCTCGAACTGCTCGTCGCCAGCGGCTTCATTCGCCGCTACTCGGCCGACGGCGGGGAATACGGGGTGATCCCGACCTTTGCTGAACATCAACGGATCGGCGGAAAGGAGTCGGAAGCACCGGAGAAATTCCCGGAACCACCTGTGCAACAACCGAGAAGCACCGGGGAAGCGCCGGGGATTGCAGGAAGGGAAGGGAAGGGACGGGAAGGGACCGGAGATACCGGGCTTGCGCCCGGCGTCAATCCTGCCACGCAGAGAAAAGCCGAACTGCGAAAGACCGCCGGAGACGTGATCGCTTTCCTGAACGCAAAGGCCGGCCGGAAATTCGACGTGAACGGGGCGAACGCGGATCACGTCATCGCCAGGCTGCGCGACGGTGAGACGCTCGAAGACCTGCGTGCGGTGATTGCGATGAAGGTCCGCGATTGGAAGGGTGACGAGAAGATGGCCGAATTCCTGCGGCCGGAGACCTTGTTCAACCGCACGAAGTTTGCCAGCTACAAGGGCAAGCTCGGAGACCCGAATGTCTGAGCGCAAGAACTGTCTCGACTGCGGCTCTCCGCTTGGTCGTGGGGCGTACAAGTGCCGCTGCGGGTGGTCGGTCGCGCCGCCGGAAACCTACCGGCGCGGTCCTGATTGCGCGTATGCCGGGTGCGCCGGCAGGACGATGGTTTCGCTGCGAACGAAAACCGGCGTTGCCTACCTGTGCCACGAGCATTACATCGCTAACCACACGAAAGAGGCTGAAGCCTACTGCGCGGAACGAGGACTGACGACCACGGAGAGGAAGATCGCGTTCTGCAAGGCCATGTTCGGCAAGATAGGCCAGGGCAGGCCGGGGCGAGAGTGGGCCGAATTGATCCTGACGAAAGCCGCCGTTGGCGATCGCGTTTCGGACATGCAGATCCGGTTTGCGCGCGAGGTGGTGAAGGACGTTGAGGTTCTGACTGCGTGAACACGGACCTCTTTGAAGAACTCCCGCAGGTGGCCGGATCCGCGAGGACCGGCGGCGACTCCCCCACGCCGCAAACGCCTGCGGGATCAGCGGAGGACAGGACCAGCATCGACTACTTCGCCAAGCTGCAAGCGGGATACAAGGCCGATGCCGAGCGTTCTGCAAAAGCCTTCCGTGAAGCTCGGGAGAAGTCGCGGGCTGCAGCTCAAGAGGGCATAGACCGCGCTGTGGACCACGCAGAGCGGGATGTGCCTGGGTGGTCGGAAGTCGCGCTCGCGTTCGTGAAGCTGTACGCGACGCAACATCGAGGCGAGAAGTTCACTGGGTACGAAATCGTGCAGGCGTCCAAGGCGCGGGTTACGGCACCACCGACGGACAAGGCTTGGGGTGGGCCGCTGCAACGCGCTGCGAGGGCGGGGATTATCCGCAAGGTGGGGGGTGTGCCTGACCCCAATCCTGAGAGACATGGGTCGATGGTGCCGTTGTGGGAGGCCGCATGAAGCGGCGCTGGTCATCCGCAGAACTGCGCGAGCTACGCAAGCTCTACCCAAGCACGCCGACGATTGATATTGCGGCCAAGTTGAGGCGAACGCTCAACACGGTCTACCAGACTGCAGCGCGTCTCAGTTTAAAGAAGTCTGCCGAATACCTTGCCAGCCCGAGTGCTTGTCGCTTACGGCGTGGTGACAACGTGGGCGCTGCCTGCCGGTTCCAGAAGGGTCTTGTGCCGTGGAATAAGGGCACGCACTGGACGGCCGGAGGGCGCTCTGTAGAAACTCGATTCAAGCCTGGGCAGCGGTCGGTTCGCTGGCCAGTAGAGGACTACCCGGTTGGCGCGTTGCGAATCAATGGAGACGGGCAATTAGACATCAAGTTTCGTGAGGGCGGCCGGGCCTGGATGAGCATGGCCCGTTTCACATGGGAAACGGAGCGCGGAACTATTCCTGCCGGGATGGTTGTTCGGCCAATAAACGGCGACACCCACGACACGCGAATCGAAAACCTGCGTCTTTCCTCGCGCGTTGAACTGATGCGCGAGAACACCGTTCATCGCCATGGGCAAGAAGTATTTCGTGCCATCCAGCTTCGCGGCGCGCTGAATCGCCGCATCAACCGACTGACGAGGGAACATGCCGAACACGCTTGAGGATTTGAGGGGACACCTGTTCGAGACTTTGGCCGCGCTGCGCGACAAGACTGCCCCGATGGATGTAGATCGAGCCAAGGCTATCAGCGAAGTAGCGCGCACGGTGATCGACTCCGCGAAGGTGGAGGTCGAGTACGTCAAGGCGACGGGGCAGGAGTCCGCTGTGCTGCCGGTGTTCGGTGCGCTGGAGGCCCCGAAAGTATCGGGAAAGGTCGAGCCGCTTGGCGTTCGCACTCACAGGCTTCGCGGATAGCCGCATGAAGCCCCGCTCGTTCCGTGTATTCGACCGAGCCACGCTGATGCGTGTTGCCTCGTTGCTCTCGCAGATGCTGGTGAGCGAGGACAAGCCCTTGCTGATCGAGGTCAGTCCCTACAGCGAGGCGAGGACGAACGCGCAGAACAAGCTCCTGCACGCCATCCTGCGGGACGTAGCCGAGCAGGTCGTGGTAGACGGACGCCGGTTTAGTCCGGATACCTGGAAAGAACACTTTCGCAGAACCTACCTCGGGACCGAGGAACTGACTCTGCCCAGCGGAGAAATCGTCACGCAAGGAAAGTCCACCACGAAGGCCACCGTTGGCGAGATGTCGGAAGCGATCGACAGATTCCTCGCTGACTTGGCGAGTACCCACGGCTACCTCCCCGAGCAGATGGCGGCATGAGCCTTCACCG
>SXGU01024479.1_pt1 | contig 42430 bp, 31 predicted proteins | sample 3174531 | NCBI WGS metagenome assembly SXGU01 (sample SAMN11356863, study PRJNA531348) | freshwater metagenome | isolation source: freshwater sample F1-140 | place: China: Fuxian Lake, Yuxi | collected 2017-12-25 | reverse complement strand
GGCAATTGAATTTGCGGCATTCGTCTCCCTTGCCACGGCTGGTTCCCGCCTTCAATCCCGGACCGGCCCAACTCAGGTTCAGGTCTCTTTTTCGTTCCTCTCTCCACCTCTTCGCTTCAGGTGCAGGTCAGGATGTCTGAAACTGGATCTTCAGATGTACCTCGGTGCTCCCTTGCCGCACGACGCCATCGTGATCCGGGGCCGCCCGGATCTGAATCTGGTGCTCAACGGTGGCGTGGCTGGCGACGACGCCACGGTCGCCGCCCTCATCAACATCGTGCCGCGGTTGCTCGCCGGCGCCCCGGGCGTGCGCCTGATGACTGAACTCGCGGTGCCCGCCTGGCAAAATCCCGGGCGGGGATGACTCCGCGTCGCGATTTTCGCGCGGCGGCCCGCACAAGAATCGCAGCCGCGACTGGACGAATCGGCCGCCTCGTTTCATCGTCGCACCCGCCGGGAAACCAGCCGAAATCGCAGTTGACAAGCGAAGATCGTTCGTGAGCTTTTCACCTCTTGGTTTTCGGCTTCCTAGCTCAATGGTAGAGCAGTTGACTCTTAATCAATTGGTTCGGGGTTCGAGTCCCCGGGGAGCCACCAACCATTTCTTGTTTTTTCCCAGTTCAAGTTTCGACAGGCGATGGTGAGTCGCCGGCGTAGCTCAATGGTAGAGCACCTGTTTTGTAAACAGGCGGTTGCGGGTTCGAATCCCATCGCCGGCTCCATGCCATTAATAGTCTTCGCCGCGGTGCACAAGTGCGCCGCGTCGCGTGACTCTCCCGCCGCCAGTTTCTTGCCCGATGGTGTAATGGCAGCACAAACGACTCTGACTCGTTTTGTCTAGGTTCGACTCCTAGTCGGGCAGCCACTGGAGAATTTCGCTTCGCCGCCCAATCCCGGTCGCCACCGTAGCGCTCAACGCGCGGTCAAGGCCGGATGAATTTTCCGCCGGGGATTTTCCCGCGCCAACAAAAAAACTTGCCGTGAAAATTGAACGCGGCGTCATCACGCGGAGTCTGTGGCTTTCGTCCAGACGCCAAACCGAAATTTTCCCGCACTCCGGTGACAAAGTAAGTTGACACCCAACTTTTGATGACACCTATTTCGCATTTCCGTAGTTTGAATTCCAAGAAATTAGCTCTCAGCACTCATGCTGAAATCAAGAATCCCCTGGCACCACGTCGCCGCCAACGCCGGCCGGCGTACGGTCAGAAGCACCTTTTTGTGGGCTGACGTCTGAGACCGCCGTCCCCCTTTGCAAAACTCCCCGCAGCACCTTATCATTTCCCGTCCCGTAATTCTCACCTAGAAAAGCCAGCGACCAAACTTCCTCTTATGATCATCCAAAGCCTCCCCCTCGGGTTTCTCCTCGGTGACGCCACCATGATGGACCTTTTCATCATGGGCAAAGAAATCATGTGGCCCATGATTCTGGTGTCGTTCGTCATGATAACCGTCGTCATGGAACGTATCATGTTCATCATTCGCGAAAACGCGTCCCGCGCGCCGGAAGTTGTCGAGAAGATGCTCGAAGCGGTGGAACGGCGCGACATCGAGGGGGCCCTCGTGATCGGCCGGCCCAGCAAGGATTTCATCGCCAAGATTCTCGTCTACAGCCTGAGCAACCGCGAATATTCGCTCTCCAACGCCTTCATTCGCGCCTCCGGCCAGGAACTCGCGCGGTTCCAGCAGGGCGTCGCCACCCTTGACACTTGCATCACCGCCGCCCCGCTCCTTGGACTGCTCGGAACGGTCACGGGCATGATGCGCACGTTCGGCGCTCTCGGTGGTGGTGACATCGGTGCGGCCGCCGGTACCATCACGGGTGGTGTCGCGGAAGCCCTGATTGCGACTGCTTGCGGTCTCGCCGTCGCCGTGCTCGGACTGCTGCCCTACAATTATCTGAATGCCCGCGCCGAGCAGGCAAAGCAGGAAGTCGCCGATGCCTCACACGCTCTTGAGATCCTCCTCAAGAAGGGCGAGACCAACGCGCCGTTCGCCCGCTGATTCTTTCCCTAAGAAATCCTCCCCAGCTTCATAACCCTTCCAGCATCTCTCACCATGGCCGGATCCTCAGGAGGCAGTAGTGGAGGCAAGAAGAAGGCGCGCATCGAAATCATCCCCCTGATCGATGTTATCTTCTTTCTGCTGGCAACGTTCGTGCTTTTCACCCTTTCGCTGAACAAGTCGAACGGCGTGACTGGCATCAACCTCCCTGCCTCGGAGACGGGTGAAAGTCGGGATCCGGCCGGAACGGTCACGATCTCCGTCACCGATGCTGGCACGATCGCGTGGAACAAGGATTTCATCAGTCTCTCGGAGTTCATCGACCGCCTGAAGACCTTCAAGGTCGCCGAACCCGACGGGCGCATTCTCATCAATGGCGACGAGGGCGCGCAGTTCAACGCCGCCCTTTATGTTTTTGACGAGGCCCGCAAGACTGGATTCCAGAAAATATTCATCGAAACAAAGGTCCGCCAGGTCGGCCGCTGAGCTTCTGGCGCATCCCCCATCACACCACCATGGCCGCAGGCTCCACATCCAAGGCTGACGAAGGAAAGAAGAAGGCGCGCATCGAGATCATCCCGCTCATCGATGTCATCTTCTTCCTGCTCGCCACTTTCGTGCTGTTCACGCTTTCGCTCAGTCGAATCGTCTCTGTGCCGGTGACCCTGCCCGTCGCGCAGCCTCCCCAGCAGCAGTCCAATCCCAACGACACGACCATTTATCTGCAGGTCTCCGACGAGGGCACGTACTACTGGAAGCAAGGTCAGGGCAATGCGGAGTTGATTTCCACGAACGAAATCGCCCCCCGGCTGCATGACTATCGCCGCAGTGAAAACAACCCGCGCGTGCTCGTGCGGGGCGACAACAAGGCCCGCTTTGGCGCCGCGGTCTTCGCGCTCGATGAAGTGCGCAAGGCCGGGATTGAGCAAGTCTCGGTCGAAACGGTCTCCAGCGCCACCGGCAAGTAATCCCACACCGCAATGACTCGCGACATCATCATCGGCGTCCTCCTTTCCGCGGCACTTCACCTCGGCATTCTCTTTGGCGAACGACTCATTCCGGAAAAGAAAGTCGTCAAGAAAGTGGTGGAAGAGATCCCGAAGATCCAAGTGATAGAAATGCCCAAGATAGAGGAAGAACCAGAGATCATTGAGGTGAACGAAGACGTCAAACCGCTCGATTTGGCGCCCCCGATGCAGCAGGACGTACCGCAATTGGTTCAGCCCGACTCGTTCGTGCAGAAGATCCAGCCGCCCCCGCCCGAAGGCGTCACCATCTCCTCGGCGATGAACATCGTGCCGGAGATTCGCGATCCGAACATGTTTCGTGGCATGAAGGTCTTCGACATTTCCATGCTTGATGTGACGCCGGTGCCAAAGTTCCAGGCCCGGCCGCAATACCCGTTCGAGATGCGCCGCGCCGGCATTGCGGGGGAAGTTGTGGTCGACTTCATCGTCGACACCGCGGGCGACGTCCAAAACGCGTATGCGTTGCGCTCCTCTCAGCGTGAATTCGAGGCCGCGGCGGTCCAGGCGGTCACCAAGTGGAAGTTCAAACCAGGCCGCAAGGGCGGCCGCGACGTGCCGACGCATATGCAGGTGCCGATCGTCTTTACCCTTAACGAGGAATAATCCATCGTGCTTGCACTCTTTTTATTGCGTCTGGCTCATCCAGTCCGCGTTGCCCGGGCCACGGTCGGACTCTCAATTCTCGCGGGCATCAGCCTTGGGTTTGCTCAGGAGGGAAAGAAAGCCCCGCATAGCGTAGGGGAGAAGACGAGCGAGGCCTTCCAAAAACTGCGGCCACTGCAGGAGGCTCAGAATTTCCCTGGCATGCTTGCGCTGCTGGAAGGTGTGCAGTTTGTCCCTGGCAGTTACGACGAAGCGCTGATCTTGGACATGAAGGCCAAGATCTTTGCGATGACCAACCAGCTCACGAAGGCGATCGCCCCGTGGGAGCGCGCGGTGCAACTTTCCGACCAGCACGGCTATTTCCCGGAGAAGCAGACGCTCGAGACGGTTTCGCTGCTGGCTCAGCTTTACGGGCAGGAGGGTTCGACGAGCAAAGTCCCCGCGCAGCAGCAGCAGCACTTCGCCAAGGCGATCGTGTATTTCAAGCGCTTTCTCGAAAAGACGAAAAAGCCGACGCCGGAGACGATGATGGCATATGCCTCGATCCTCTACTACAAGGGGGCAGCGGATCCCAACAAGCTCGATATGGCAGTCATGGCCGAGGCCCGGGCCATCGTTGAACAGGGATTGGTCGGCGCGATCAAACCGAGGGAAGGTTTCTATCAGCTGCTTCTCACCCTGCAACAGCAGACGAACGATATGAGTGGTTCGGCGGAGATTTTGGAGCTGTTGCTCAAACAGTCGCCCGCCAAGAAGGATTTTTGGCAACTGCTGATGGCGTCCTACCTCCAACTCTCGGACAAGGCGTCCAAGACGGATCCAACCCTTTCGCGCGAGTACCTGGTGCGGGCGATTGTCACCTGTGAGCGCGCCCAGTCCCTGGGACACATGAAGACGCCGAAGGACAGCATGAATCTGGTGTCACTCTATTTGATGGCCGGTCAATTCAGCCGGGGAACCGAGCTGCTCTATACGGGCATGAAGTCCGGAGGGATCGAGTCGGAGCCGAACAACTGGCGCGTGCTCGGTCGCTACTATCTGGAAGCAAACATGAACACGCGGGCCATTGAGGTGCTGAAGGAGGCCGCAAAGCTTTTCCCGAAAAACGGTGAGATCGAGGTGCAGGTTGCCCAAATCTACATCCAGATGGAGAATAACCGCGAGGCGCTGAAACACGCTAAGGAAGCGATCAAGAAGGGCAATTTCGAAGCAACCAAGCCATTCTCGGTTCATTACTTGGTGGCGTATACCGCGTACGACCTCGGCGAAATCGACGAAGCCCAGGCCGCCATCACCGTTGCCGCGAAGTTCCCGGAAGCGGAAAAGGATCCCCAGTTTCCCAAACTCAAGAATGTCGTCGCCGAGGCGATTTCGGAACGTGAGGCAAAGAAGAGCGAGAAACCCAAGGGTGATGCCGCCCCCAAGAAACGCTAGGCACCAAACGATTTTCCCATGAAGAAAAGTTACGTCTATTTAGTCGCACCGGTCGTCGCCCTGCTCGTCTTCTTCTTTGGCTTCTATTGGAACGCCCACAAGGCGTACGAGGGACGCGAACTGGCCAAGGTCAAAGAGGCCCGCGATATAAAACAGGCCAAGGTACAGAAGGAGGCCAATGACCGCGCCAAGGCCGTGCAATCGGCGACCGAACTGCAGGAAAAGCGCCGCGCCGAGAAAAAGGCGCGCGACGAAAAGGACGCGCGCGACAAGGAAGAACGTGAAAAGGCCCGGCAGGCACGCGACAAAGCCGGCCGTGACCTTGAAAAACTCGAGGCCCAGGCCCGGCGCTTCCAGAAGGATATTGACGCGGAAAAGAAGGAGCTCACCGAGGTCCAAGCCGAGCGGAAGCGCGTCACCGACGAAGAGAAATTTCTCCAAGAATATGTAAAGAAAGCGGAGAACAATGCTCGAAACCTCACTGGTGTCCTCGAACGGATCGCCGCCGCCGACAAAGCAGCGGAAGATGCCGCCCGAGCCGCTGCCGCCGCCGCTGCCGCTGCCGCTGCGGCCAAGAAATAAGCCGCACCCTTACCTACCCGATGAAAAAGTGGATGTATCTCATTTTCCCCGGCGTCATGCTGGGCATGTTCCTCGTCGTCTATTTTTCGCACGTCGAAGAAACGCACGCGAAGGAAAAAGCCATTGCGATCAAGATCGCCCAAGACAAGGCGGATGCCGAGGCGAAGAAAAAGTCCGCCGAATCCAAGGCGCGGGAAGACGCCAAGAAGCGTCAGGACGAACGCGACGCCGCCGACGCCAAGGCCGCGCAGGAAAAAATCGCCAAACAGGCTGCCGACGACAAGAAGGTCCAAGATGCCACGGCCGAATACACCGCCAAGGGCAATACGGCCACCAAGCAGGTCAGCGAGCAGGAAGCCGAGCTCGATCGCCTGCGGAAGGAAAAAGACAAGACCAGTCGCGAAGCCTTTGACCTCGCCAAGAAAGTGGAGCTTGCCCGGATCGCCCGCCGCAATGCGGAACTCGAAATCCAGCGGATGACTGAGATGATCGTCCGGCGGGCGTCCGACAGCTCGCTGACCCGTCCTCCGGTGATTCCACCGCCTCCTCCGGCCAAGAAGTAAGCTGCGTGGGCCACGCATTCGAAACCCGGAACAAACTTCCGGGTTTTTTTGTGGCCGGCCGAGACCGCCGCTTGCTGGGATTCTGCTCGCCAACCCGATCGGGTTTTCGCTCGATGACCAGCACCCCATGAACGTTTATTTCAACGCTGGCGACTGGATCGTAATCATCGCCTATCTTGGCGGTATCATCGGCCTCGGTGTTTGGTTCGGCAAGGATCAGCGCAACACCCGCGACTACTTCCTCGGCAGCCGCAACATCCCGTGGTGGGGCATCGGCGTCTCGATCGTCGCCGCCGAAACGAGCGCGCTCACGATCATCGGCGTACCCGCGATCGCCTATGGCGGCAACATCATGTTCATCCAGATGATCGTGGGCTACGTCATCGCCCGTATCATTCTCGCGGTGGTCATGGTGCCACACTACCTCAAGGGCGAGATTTACTCGCCGTACCAGCTGCTCGAAACGCACCTGGGGCCCGCACCGCGGAAACTGGCCGCCGCCTTCTTTTTGTTTCTCGAGACCATGGCCGCCGGCGTGCGCGTGTTCGTGGCGTGCATTCCCATTCGCCTGATGCTCGGCGAGCAGATGTGCAGCCTCGGCGGGCTCGTCGACCCGATTCTCGGAGCCATCTTGATCTTCGTCGGGCTCTCGCTGCTTTATACCTACATCGGCGGCGTCAAGGCCGTCATCTGGACCGATGCCGTGCAATTCGGACTGTTCCTTGCCGGCGGCATTTTCGCCCTCTTTTATATCCCGACCCTGATCGACGGCGGCTGGGCCGCGGCGATGAAACAGGCCGGCGAAGCGGGCAAACTCGCGTGGCTCAACACGCACTTCACGTTCGCCGCGCCCTTCAATATCTGGATGGGCGTCATCGGCGGCACGGTCATGGTGCTATCCACGCACGGCGCGGAGCAGCTCATCGTTCAGCGCGTGCTCGCGTGCGGCACCGTCGCCGACGGCCGCAAGGCGCTCTGCCTGAGCGCCGTGCTGATCTTTCCGCTGTTCCTGATTTTCCTGCTGGTGGGTGTGCTGCTCTGGGTCTTCTACCAAGGCACGGGCCACCCGTTTCAGATTCCGCTCCCCGAGGGCCGGCCCGGCATCAAGTCGATCGATTTTATTTTTCCGATTTTCATGATGACCGAGGTGCCGCACATCCTGAAGGGCTGCCTCATTGTGGCGATCCTCTCGGCGGCGATGTCTTCGATCAGCTCGGCAATCACCTCGCTGGCCTCGGTCTCGACGATGGATTTCGTGAAGCAGATGGTGAAGGGCCGGGACGAGGACTTCTATCTGCGCTGGAGCAAGTACTCGACGGTCATCTGGGCCGCGATGCTGGTGCTGACGGCGTGGCTCACCCGCGAAGTGACGTTCGTGCTCAACGCCGCGTTTTCCCTCCGCGGCCTCACGGCGGGCGCCCTGCTGGGCGGCCTGATCCTCGCGTTGTTCTGGCGGCGGGTCGGTCCGCGCGCAGCGATGGTGGGCATGACGATGTCGGTCGTGGTCATGAATCTCATCTACTGGCCGCCGAACATTCCCATCCTGAAAGATTCGTATCTGCGCACCTTCGGCGCCGAGGTCTTCTGGCCTTGGTTCACCCTCATCGGCACGCTCGTGACGCTCGGCGTGGCGGGAGCGGTGAAAGCGTTCTGGCCGGAAAAGGGAACGGCTGAAGAGATAGACTGATAATCTCCCCGGCCCGCGTCAGGCTCGGACACTTTCTCACGTCGATCGAAAAGCTCGCGCGGCTGAGCCGGCACCTCGGCGGGCCGGAAATCTGGGTGAAACGCGACGACCGGTCGGGGCTCGCCACCGGCGGCAAAAAGGCCCGCAAGCTGGAATTTCTTTTCGCCGACGCACTCGCGCAGCAATGCGACCATGCCGTCAAGTTTGGCGGACCGCACCGGCGCCTGCACCGAAGGCCTGCTACTCCAGCAGCCACGCGACCGCGGCGGTTTCCCGCTGCGCCGTCGCTCCCGTGAAAACCGCGAGCTGTTTCGTTTTCCCTGCGGCCCGATACAGCCCGGTGACCAGCGCGGGTTCGGTCCCTTCGCCCGCCAGCCAGAGCGCCTGTGGCGCGCCGAGGGCCAGCAGGCCGGGCACATCCAAGTACTTCGCGCCGCCTGGCAGAAACTGCGGATCGCGATAATCCAGCAACCGGCCAAAACGGAAACCGCCCGTGTCCACCGCGGCACGGTCAATCGCGGCCCCGGCCACGGCGCGCGCCGCCGCGACAATCGGACCGGTGCCACCGAAACCGGCGACTGCCACCGACGAGGTCGCCGCCGCCGCCGCGCCCGCCCCACGGAGAAATTTTACCAGCGTGAGGATGTCGTGAGCGCGCTGCGCGAAGAGCGCGTGGTTGTAGCCGAAGGTGTAGCCGGCAAACTCGCGCGGCTCTTTCACGACGCGAGTTTGTTTCACGGGCTGACCGTCCTTGAGAAACTCCCCTTGAAATAACAGATCGGCGCCGAGCACCGCCACGCCACTTTGCACCAGCCGCAGCACGGCGGGCTTCACCGCGCCGTCCGCCTCGAACAGTGCGGATTTCCCGGCATCGTCGAGCCACACGACGGTGCGGCCGTTGCCCTGCTTGGGGGCGAGCCACACCACGGGCAATTCCTCACCGTGCGTCGTGTTGCGCACCAGACCGGTCAGCTCCAGGTAATTTCCGCGGTCCCGCTTCCCCTTAGACTGCCACCCAACCTCCCCCGCGTTCGCATAGGTTCGACCGATGAGCACATCCACGGCGCCGCCCATCTCCGTTCGTAGCCGGTCGGGTGAGACCGCGCTGGCGTGCAGCTGTTTCCCGGCGTCATCGGCAAACCACTTTAACAGCTTGCGCTCGAAGGCGGGATCATTCGCGGTGGGCGCCGGATGCTGCGCGTCCCAGACGGTGAGTTCCTTTCGCGTGAGTCGTTCGTAATCACGCTCGATCACCGGTTCCTTGGAGCCAAGTTTGCAGTGCTGATTCAGCCAGGTGTAGAACGCCGAGCGCGACACGGCGTTGTAGTTGTGCGGAAAATGCTCGCCGCGATGGAGCATGACATCGTTCGGCACCCCCAGCAGCGCATAGAGCTTCTTCAAATCGGGAAATCCCTTTGTCGCCATTTCCTTCGTCCAGTCGTTGGCGGTCGTCATGCCCTGCGGCTTCGGCGCAAACAGGCCGGCAAACTCGACGTTGCCCGTGTTGACGCGGAGCAGCGATGAGTTCTCGCACGTGCAGCCACCCTGCATCGCGGTGCTGACCATCACAGCCGGAAACGAGAGTTTCAGGCGGGGGTCGACGGCCGCGAGCAACATGGTCTGCGTGCCGCCGCCGCTGGCGCCGGTCATGACCGTGCGCTCCGGATCCACGTCGGGCAGACTCAGCAGAAAATCAAGCGACCGGATCGCATTCCAAGTCTGGAGGCCCATGATGCTTTGCAACCGCGCTTCCGCCTGCGGGCTGTAGAGTCCCCAGCCCTCGACCGTGTTCATCTCCGGCCGCTGCTTGGCGAACCGGTGCACGAGCTCAAACGAAAGTTGGAGCGCGTCGGCATTGCCGAGCATGTCCCATTGCCAGACGACGCAGCCCATGCGGGCGAGTTGCACGCACATCGACTGGAAGCGACTGCGCCCGCCCTGCTCGAAGCGTTCCTGACCGGTGGCGAGTTCCACCTGAAATTTTGCGTCGGTCTCCTCAAAAAACCGCGCATCCGTCCAGTGCCCGTGGGCGAAAAGCACGCCCGGAACCCTGCCCTTCGGGTTCTTCGGACGGTAGAGATTCCCCGTGACAAAGAAACCGGGCGCGCTCTCAAAATAGACTTTTTCCACCGTGTAGTCGGGGCGCTCGATCTTGCCGTGAATGACCACGTTCAGCGGCGTCTTCGCGGGCATCGGCCAGAGACCCTGCGCGACGAGAATCTGGCGGCGCACGTAGGACGAGCGTTCGTCCCATATCACCTTTGAGGTCGGTGGTGCGAAGGGAAAGTATCCGTTGAGGTCCTTGGGCGCCTGGAGCCGCAGGTCGCCGGGCAGCGTGCCGGTCTCCAGGACCCGCGGTCCGCTGGCCGCGACCGGAGGGAGCGAGGCGAACAACAGAGCAACGAGGGAGCCAACGGAGGATCGAAGGTGCATGGCGATATTCGCACTCGTTGCGGGTGACGGCAGCAAGCCAAGATTCGGTGGAAGAGCCACGCCCGGCGGAGCACGCGGTTGACGGGGGCGTCGCGTACCCGGAGGAACGGCGGTTGCCGAACCGCCGACCGACGACCGTTTGCCACGGGCGCTTGGGCCAGCGCCCCTCCTTCGATCCGAACGTCGAATCGCATCGTCAACCCGCGGGGGCGCCAACCTCGTCTCCCGCGTCGCGTCTTGCCTCCGTCGGCGACATTCGGAACCGTTCTGCCATGCGCCGTCCCCCGCTCCGCATTCTCCTGCTTTCGAGTGTCATCGCATTCGCCGCAGCCGCCGGCGCGATCGCGCAACCGTTCGATTTGGTCCTCGCCAACGGTCGCGTGATGGATCCCGAGTCGGGCTTGGATGCCGTGCGCCACGTGGGGGTCAGCGGTGGTCGCATCGTCGAATTATCCACCGCACCGCTCGTCGGCCGCGAGAACATCGACGCCCGCGGGCTGGTCGTGGCGCCCGGCTTTATCGATCTGCACCAACACTCGCTGGACGCGGCCAGCCTGCGGTTGAAGGCGCTGGATGGCGTCACCAGTGCGTTGGAACTCGAAGTTGGCGCGGCCGACGTCGATCGCTGGTATGCCGCGCGCGAGGGGCGCACGCCGATCCATGTGGGCGTGAGCGTCGGGCACATCCAGGTGCGCATGGCGGTGATGGGCGATGCGCCGGCCTTTCTGCCCGGCGCAAAATCCGGCGCGGCGGTGCGCGCGGCGGCGCCGGACCAAATCGCGGAAATCAGGCGCGGGCTCGAACGCGGGTTGCAACGCGGTGCCTTGGGCGTGGGTTTTGGTGTGGCGTACACCCCGGTGGCAGGCAGCGCGGAGATCCTGGACATGTTCCGCGTCGCCGCGCAGTCCGGGGCGCCTTGTTTCGTGCACCTGCGTTACAGTGGCACCGCGGAGCCCGGCAGCGCTTTGCAAGGGCTCACCGAGGTGGTCGCGCTGGCACTGGTGTCGGGCGCGCCCCTGCACGTGCTGCACATCCAAAGCTCCGGCGCGCGGAGCACACCCCAGTTGCTCGAAATGATCGTCGCCGCCCGCAGTCGCGGGTTGGATATCACGACGGAGTGCTATCCCTACACGGCGGGCATGAGCGAAATCCGGGCCGCCACGTTCGAACCGGAGGCGCTGGCCCGGCGGGGGATCGCGTTTGCCGACCTCCAGTGGGGCGCCACCGGCGAGCGGCTGACGGCGGAGACCTTCGCAAAATATCGCCAACAGGGCGGACTGGTCATCATCCATAGCAACACCGAGGAAATCGTGCGCGCCGCCGTGGCGCATCCGCTGGCGATGATCGCCAGCGACGGCCTCACGGGCCACCCGCGCAATGCCGGCACCTACGCCCGCATCCTCGGCCGCTACGTGCGCGAAGCTAAGGCCATCACCTTGATGGAGGCCCTGCGCAAATGCACGCTGCTGCCCGCGCAGCGGTTGGAAAAATTCACGCCGATGCTGAAATCCAAGGGCCGCCTGCGACCGGGGGCGGACGCGGATCTCGTGGTGTTCGACCCGGAACGCGTCGCCGATCAGGCTACCTTCGAGCAGGCTGCGCTGCCCTCCACCGGCATCGCGCACGTGCTGGTGGGCGGTGTCGCCGTCGTGCGGGACGGAAAATTTCAGGAAGGCGTGTGGCCCGGCAAACCGGTGCGCGGGCCGGTGCCATGAGCGGAGGGTAAGTAATGATTAGCGGCATACCCGGTCCATTTCATCCCTGCTTCGGACAGATCTAAAACGCGGAGGACGCGAAAATCGCGAAGAGTGAATTAGCCTCCGCGTTCTCCGCGCACTCCGCGTTTTACGGTGTTCGGGATTAGTTCGTGGCCGGAAAGCCACTTGTTCTTCGCCGCGGTCCGTGTGATCGGCCACCGCCATCTTCCATCCGATTCTCGCCCACACTTGCGTCAATACAGCAAAAACGGCTCGCGCTGCTTCGCAAATTCCGCGAGCCCGGCCGCGAAACCACCGACGATTTTCTCGCACGACTCACCGCGCTCCATCGCTTCGCGCACGCTGGAGCTGCCCATGACCTTGTCGAAGTAATCGGCGTGAAGCTCAAACTTCGTGCCCTGGAGCCGTCGCACGGTTTGGAGGATGCCGAGCGTCGTGGCGACGGAGCGGTAGGCCTCGCGATCGGTCACGTGCAGCTGGCAGCCGCCGCAACGCTCGCCGGCGAATTTCGAAAACGTCGGCGCGAACCAGGCCTCGCGAAACGCCACGCCGGCCAGTCCAAGGGCGTTGAGCTCCCGCGTGAGCACAAAACCGTCGATCCACGGAGCGCCGAAAAACTCGAAGGGCCGGGTCGTGCCGCGCCCCTCGGAAAGGTTCGTGCCTTCGAGCATCACCTGCCCCGGATAGACCGTCGCGGTGTCGGGCGTTGGCATGTTGGGTGACGGCGGCACCCACGGCAGGCCGGTCGCGTCGAACCAATCGCTGCGCCGCCAGCCCGCCATCGGCACCACGGTGAGATCGGCCGGACGCGGGAGAAATTTCGCGTTGAACAGACGCGCGAGTTCGCCGGCCGTCATGCCATGCCGCAACGGCACCGGATAGAGCCCGATGAACGAGCTGTGCTGCGGGTATTCGAGGATGGGCCCCTCCATCACGACGCCGTTAATCGGATTCGGCCGGTCGAGCACCACGAAGGGGATGCCACTCTCCGCCGCCGCCTGCATCGCATAGGCCATCGTCGCGACATACGTGTACACCCGGGTGCCGACGTCCTGCAGGTCGAACACCATCACGTCAATCGCGTCGATCATCCCGCGCTCGACCGTCTTGCCAGTGTGCTGCGTATCGAAAGATCGCATGTAGGCATCGATGTTCGTCAGCATGTCGGCTGGTGGCTGCTGCGACTGGCCGTAGAGACTGAACACCGGCAGGCCAAACTGCTCGTCGAGGTAGAACGGCACGTACTCCCCGGCCTGCGCGTTGCCGCGCACCCCGTGCTCGGGGCCGTAGAGCGCGACGAGCTTCACCTCCGGGTGCGCGCGAAACCGCTCGATGCCGCTGCGCAGCGCGCGATCCACGCCCGTCGGATTCGTGATCAACCCGACACGCCGCCCGCGCAGCAAAGCGAGGTGCGACTCAAACAGGACGTCGATGCCGGGTTTCATCTGGGCCATGGGAGTCAGGGATGCCCGATCAGTGGAAAGGTGTCACGAGGGGAATCGTTTGGCTCCCGTGCTGCCGGTAGACGCGAAAGTCGCGATCCAAGTTCCACCCCACCGCCCAGCGATGATGTGCATCGGCGCCCACCAGCAAGGCGACCAGAAGTCCGGCATCGACAAACCACGCGGGGCTCAACGTCCGTAGTCGTCCAGATGTGCCGTATTGCTCGAAAGATCGGCCAGGCCGCCGCGATTTTTGCCGACCAGATGTTCGATCACATCCCAGCCGCTGCGCTGCGGCGCCGGCTCAGGGGTGATCCCATATGCCCGCAGCGCCCGCCGCACGAGGTCGCCCTGCGAGAGTTTCTCCTGGCGGGCCCTGCGCCCTAACGCCTCGCGCTCCGCCTTGGAAATCCGGATGGCAAGGGTCTCGGTCTGCATGCGTCCATGGCAAGGCAAGCCAACTTGAAATACAAGACCCGGTTCCAGCCGGACGAATATCTACTTTGTCGACGGATTGATGGGGGGCGCTCGAATGGCGCTTAATTAATACCGAGAGCTTTTTGCCGACGACCTTGCGGGACCACCTTCGGCGGAGGGCGCTGGGCAGGAGGGCAAGGGAATGGGTGGCAGGGGAATGAAATTCCATCGCATTTCATTCCCCTGCCACCCATTCCTCTGCCAAAAGTCCTCGACGACTGCGAAATCCGCCATGGTAGCAGCTCTCGCCACCAGGAAAATTTAATCGCCATTCGGGGCGCGCCCCGGCGTACGGCGGAGTCATCGCGCTCCGCCGTACGGTAGATCCCGAACGGCGGGTGAGGGCACGCGCGCTCCATCGACCAGAGCACCGTCAACCGCAGGATACGCCCATTCCAGACTTTCAAAACGTGGCTGGCCGGCGCAACCCCGGTCCGCCCGCCCTCTCTACCTCGCCGTCACCGGCTTCGGCTTCGTAATCATGTCGAAATTGTCCGAACGGAACGGCGTCACCGGCAGGCCGTCGGCGGAGAAGAGATTGCACACCGGGTTGTCGGCCCACGCGTAACGGACGGCGATCGGCGCCGCGACCTGGACGCTCGACACTTCCACCTGGTTGGGCGCGATCACCTTGCCGGTGGCCCAGTGCCAGACCTCGTCGGCACCACACACGGCGAATCCCTTCGCTTCCGCCACGTCGAACGCCCGCAGCGTGCTGCCGAAACAGTCGATCGTGACCGTCGCCTTGTTGCCCGCGATTTCCACGCCTTGGAATTCCGGGCTGCGATAAGAAATCTTGTAGCCGTAGTCCCTGGCCAGCGCCCAGCGCACGAGGCGCGTCGCCACGTCCTGCTTGTTGCGCGGGTGGATGTCGCGGCCTTCGCCGATGTCGATGATCACCGCCTGGCCGGTGTTCGGCAGCCGGAGCGTCTTGGTCTGCGTCTCACGCAACTCCGCCCAGTCGCTCTCTCCCGGCTCGGATTTCTCGGCCTTGAAGTCGGCTAGTTGCACCCAGTAGAAGGGAAAACTCCCCTGGCCCCACTCCTGGCGCCATTGCTCAATCATGAAGGGAAACAACTCGGCGTGTTCATGCGCGCGGCTGGCATTGGACTCGCCCTGGTACCAGATCACCCCCTTCATGCCGTAACCAAGGGTTGGATGCACCACGCCGGCAAAAATGTTGCCGGGGCGGGCATTGCCGGTCAGCCACTGCGGCGGGGCGTTTTTCTTCTCGGCCTTCGCTTTCGCCACGGCTGCGTCGTAGTCCGCCCTGCCCTTCGCCGACTGCTGGTCGGCCTCGCGCTTGCGCGTCGCTGCCATCAGCGCGGCAAAACGGGGTTCGTTCTCAATCGTCGTCCGGCGCACCCAGGCCTCCGCGGCTGAGCCGCCCCACGCGTTGTCGATCAAACCAACGGGCACGTTCAAAATTTCGTGCAGGTACCGCCCATACAGGAACCCCACCGCGCTGAAACTCTTCACCGTCTCGGGCGTGGCCGATTCCCACTGGCCCTTGAAATCGGTCTTCAACTCCTGCGTGCCGACCTGCGGGACCGAGATGAGCCTGAGGTTGGGGAATTTCGACGCCAGCGCCTCAAGCTCGCCGTTGTACGACTGCGACAACGACCATTGCATGTTCGACTGCCCGGAGCACATCCACACTTCACCGACGAGCACGTCCGCGAGTTCCCGTTTCGAGGTGCCGGCGATGGTGAGTTTTTGCGGCGTCGCGTTGGCGCCGACCGCGCCCAGTTTCACCGTCCACCTGCCGTCGGCGCCGGCCGTGGCCGTGTGCGTCTGGCCCGCAAAGGTCACCGTCACCTTGGTGCCGGGTGTGTCCCAGCCCCAGATGGGATTGGCCTGCTTTTGCTGCAGGACCATGTGATCGCCGATGACGGCGGGTAGTTTGAGTTCGGCGCGAAGCGCCGGCAGCAGCGCCAAGCCGAATGCGATGAGGGTGGAGTATTTTTTCATGAGGAGAGGATGGGAGGGGAAAACGGGCCGGCCACGCGGCCCGCGACTCCCGGTATTTCGCTTGAGCAGGGCCCCCGGGTCCAGCTTTCTCTCAGGTTGCGACCGCCTATTGGCGCAATGACCCGCCTCGGACGCGACCACGGCTTCACCGCCGTTTCCGTTCTTTTGCTTCCTGATCCCCCGAGTTCGCCCCCCTTGCTGTGACTCAGTCAAACCTGCCGCCTGTATGAAAACACCTCGTTGCCTCGCCCTGATCGCCCCCGTCTGCCTTGCTCTACTGACCTCCTGCGGCATCGCGACCAGGCTGTTCGCGCAAACCCCGGCCACCGGGAGCATCGAAGGCCGGATCTTCGACGCCGGCCGGGGCGAGTATTACCAGTCGGTCGGTCGCCCCGATTTCGGCCAGTACTCCGATGGCCTCACCCTGCCCGACACCGCTGTAGTTCCGAGCAACTCCACCGTGATCTCGGTGAACAACCCGACCATCAAGGCATGGAGCGCGGAGTCCACAAGGTGCGCGTCGAATATTACTACGAAGGCGTCGGCACGATTAACCTCGGAGGCTATCGGCGCGAGTTCACGAATTTCTTCGCCAGCACCCGCTTCACCGCCACGCCCGAGTTTCTCGCCCTTTACAGCCTCGATCCCGACGAATACGGCATTTACGACGTGACGACCAACCACAACCTCACCGAGACGGTGCGGATGACCGGTTTCGAATTCGACTACCGACGCGCGCTCACGTTTCTCCCCCACTGGGCCCGTGGCGTGCAGGTTTACGCCAACGCCAGCGCCCAACGCGCTCCCGACGGCATCACGAGGAACTTCAGCTTTATCCGCCGCAGCGGCAGTTGGGGCTTTAGCCTCAACCGCCCGAAGTTTGTCTATCGCATGATCTGGAACTATCGTGTGCCCCAGCGCCGTGGCATCATCACAGTCGGCCGCAGCATCGAACCCGACACCTACAATTGGGGTTCCAAACGCCTCTTTCTCGACGTCACCCTCGACTGTAATCTCAGCCGCCGGTTCAGCCTCTTCGGTAGCATGCGCAACATCAACGACCAGACCGAGGACTCCAGGATCTACGGCTCCAACCCGCCCGACTACGCCCAATTCCGCCAGCGGGTGGACTACGGCTCCGCGTGGACCTTCGGTCTCAAGGGGACTTTCTAGCATCTCGCCTTCCCATTTTTCCACCCCAGAGGTTACGCTCGTTCGATGACCACTCCAAAATCCATTTACTCGCGCCGCGAGTTCCTTGTCTCATCCGCCGCCGCTCTCGCCAGCCCGCACCTGGTTTGCGCCGCCGGGCCGGCGACTCCGCCGGAGCCGATCATCGACATCCACCAGCACACAAATTACGGGGGCGGCCGCGACAAGGCCCGGGGGTACATCCCGATCCTGCCGGCGCCGCGCTCCGACGCCGACCTGGTTTCGCACCAACGCAGCCTCGGAGTTACCAAGACCATTTTACTGCCCTCCGGCCGGTCGGTGTCCCGCCCCTCCACCCTCCACGGCCAGGCCAATGGCCTCGACAGTTCCTGCTCTGGCAACGACGACTGTGTCGCCGTCGCCCGGCAGCATCCGGGCGAGTTCGAGTTTGGGGCCAACGAAGTGAGCGACCTCGATGACGCGCCGCGGGTGATCGAGAAATATCTCAAGCTCGGCGCCGTTGTGATCGGCGAGCAGAAGTTCAGCGTCGAATGCGATGCGCCCTACATGCAAAAGTTGTATGCCCTCGCCGCCGCCTACCGCGTGCCGATCCTGATGCACTGGCAGACGGGCAGCTACAACCTCGGCTTCGAGCGTTTCCACCAGATGCTCGCCAAATATTCCAACGTAACTTTCATCGGTCATGCTCAGACGTGGTGGGCCAACATCGATCGCGCCAACGTCGACAATGCCAAGCAGCTCTACCCGCGCGGCAAAGTCACACCCGGCGGCCTGACCGATCGTTACCTGCGGGACTATCCCAACATGTTCGGCGACCTCTCCGCCGGGTCCGGCTTGGGCGCATTCAACCGCGACCCGGAGCACGCCCGGGCCTTCCTCGAACGCCACCAGGACAAACTCATGTTCGGCAGCGATTGCATCGATGTCACCGGCGAGCCCGTCAAATGCTCCGGCGCCCGCCAGCTCGCGCAGCTGCGGGAGCTGGCGCCGACGAAGGCCATCGAGCGAAAACTTCTTTTCGCCAACGCGAAGAGAGTCTTCCGTTTCTAATGCCGCGGCTGCTGGCAGTCTGCCTCCTGGCCGGTTGCGCCGTCACCGTCGCACTGGCCGGACCCACCGAGGCCGCCATCGTCGCGGTGATGCGGCTGTCCGACCAATCCAACTACAGCTGGGTTGCGACCGTGTCGGATGACGCCCGCACCTATGACATCAGCGGCCAAACCGTCACGGGAGCTTTTACCCGGGTCAAAATGCCGGTCATCAACTCCGTGCGTCGCCGGCTGGGCCGCAGTGTCACGGACACCCAGATCGAGTTTATCTTTCGCGGCAACGTGACGTGCGTGATTGCCACCGACGACGGCTGGCTCAGGCCCGGGGAGCTGCCGCCCCCGCCCGAGGTCGATTCCGAGGTTGATCGGATTGTAAACCCAGCCGGTTCGACGGGCACGCCCGGGGCTCGCTCGATCAGCGGCGGCGTGATCAAAGGCACCGTGATCCGTTCGAGTTCCTCACCGCCGGGCGACACCGATGAGCGCCAACGCGGCTACAGCAACCTGCAACTTGCGATCAGCCACCCGCACGAGGAACTGGGCGTCATTGTGAGCAGCCACACGGAGTTCAAGGTCGAAGGCGAAGTCGTCTCCGGCACGTTGACGGACCTCGGCGCCCAATTGCTGCTCGTGCGCGACGGCCAGAAGGAAATCACGCCCGTGCGCGCCGCCGGGACGTTCAAGCTTTGGTTGCGCGAAGGCCTGGTCTCCCGTTATCAGGTGCGGCTCGAGGGGGTTTTACAGGTCAACACTCCCGGCGGCCGCCGACAGGTGGCGGTCAACCAGAACACGGAGACAGTTCTGAAGGAGATCGGCACGACGAGGTTTGAGGTCCCGGATCAGGCCCGGATCAAGCTCGGGCGCTGAATTCTGGCTAGAGAAACAGCCAGCCCGTCAATGCGAAGATCGGCAGCAGGATCGGCAGGCTGTAGCGCACGAGGTAGCCGAAGAAACTCGGGCAGTGCACGCCCGCATCGTGCGCGATCGACTTCACCATGAAGTTCGGGCCGTTGCCGATGTAGGTCATCGCCCCGAAAAACACCGAGCCCAGGCTGACCGCGACGACGAAGAGGGGCTGTTGCTCCAGCAGCATGCGCGTGGCTCCGGCGCCGCTGAGCCCGGCAAACGCCGCGGGATTCCCGGCCGCCGCCGTCGTCTGCGCGAGCTGCAGGAAATTCACATAGGTTGGCGCGTTGTCGAGGACCGCCGAGAGCGAACCCGCCGCAAAGTAGTATTGCAGCGGCCGGGTGAAACCAAACTCGACCCCATGTTGTTCGAGGTAGCCGAGGGCCGGCATCATGGTGGCGAAGATCCCGAGAAACAGGAATGCGACTTCCTTGATCGGCGCGAAACCAAACGCGTTTTCCGCGTGCACCACTTTCGGCGTGAGGAAATAACTCGCCACCGCCGCGCCCAACATCACGGCTTCGCGCAGGAAGAACTGGGCGGGCAGAAACACCGCCCCGATGATGGCGAGGAGGAACAGCACGTTCACCCCGCCATCAAACCGCCACGTCTCGGCCTCCTGCGCCACTGCGTGCTGCAGCTTCCGGGGCATGCGCGCGAAACTCCGGCGATCGAGGCCATAAAACACCACGAGAATCAGCGTCAGCGTGAAGAGCCACTCGGCCACGATGTGCTCGATCAGCCAGAAAAACGGCACGCCCCGCAGGTAGCCCAGGAACAACGGTGGATCGCCAATCGGGGTGAGGGCTCCGCCGACGTTCGACACCACGAAGATGAAGAACACCACGTGGAAGGCGCTGATCCGGATCTTGTTCATCCGAATCCACGGCCGGATGAGCACCATCGACGCACCGGTGGTGCCGATGAAATTCGCCACCACCGCGCCAAGCGCGAGAAAGACCACGTTGTTGATCGGGGTCGCCTCGCCCTTGACCTTGATGTGGATTCCCCCGGCGACGACAAACAGCGATCCGATCAGCGCGATGAACGAAAAATATTCGTGCATCGTATGCCCCAGGATGCCGGCACCGCCGGGAATACGCGCGACGTAATACACGGCCACCAGCGCCCCCAGGCCGATCGCGACGTGCGGGTAGTAGTGCTCCCAGAGATGCTTCCCGCGCGGCGGCGTCAGCGGCATGACCGCGATCAGCAGGAGCAGCAGTCCAAACGGCACGATCAGCCATGGCGAGATTTGGCTCGTCGGGGCCGCGGCGACAAGCGGTTGCAACCACATACGTCGGCCGGTTAAAAGGTGTGGACGAAAAGCCCGGACCGCAGCTTCGGTTCAAACCACGTGCTCTTCGGCGGCATGATCTGGCCGGCATCGGCGATATCCATCAACTGACCGAGCGTGACCGGATAGAGCGAAAAGGCCACGCCGCCCTCGGCATCAACGCGCTTCACGAGTTCGCCCGGGCCGCGAATGCCGCCCACAAAATCGATGCGTTTGCTCGTGCGGACATCCTCGATCCCCAGCACGGGCGCGAGCAGCTTGTCCTGCAGCACACTCACATCGAGCCGCGCCACCGGATCGGCGCTGGCCCCGGCCAAACACCGCAGACCATACCATTTTCCAGCGAGATACATGCTCACGCGCCCGATCGCGGCGGGGGCCGGCGAGGCGTTTTCCTCGAGGCCGAAAATCGCCTTCACTTTAGCCAGGAAGTCCGCCGGTGAGAGCCCGTGCAAATCCACCACGAGACGGTTGTACGGCAAGATCTTCAGCTCACTCGCCGGAAACAGCACGCACAGGAACCAATTGTAGTGCTCGTGGCCGGTGTGGCCGGGGTTGCGCTCCCGGCGCTGTCGCGCGACGCGAGCCGCACTGGCGGCGCGGTGATGCCCGTCCGCGATGTAGGTGACCGGTACCGCCCCGAATGCCTTCACCCACTCGGTGGCACCAGGGATGCGCCAAACGGTGTGGCGGATTCCGTCGGGCGCGGTGAAGTCGTGCAACGGCTGCTCTCTGGTCTTGGCGTCGACCAACGCGGTGACACTGGCGGTGTCGCGATACGTGAGAAAAACCGGCCCGGTGTCGGCACTGAGCGTGTCGATGAGCCGGGTGCGGTCGTCCTCCTTGTCCTTGCGCGTCTTCTCGTGTTTCTTGATCAGACCGGAGTCGTAGTCGTCGACGTGGCAGCCGGCGACCAAACCCCGCTGCACATGGGCACCCATCTGTTGCTGGTAAACGTAGAGGCAGGGCTCGGTCTCGCGCACCAGCACGCCCGCCGACTGGAGGCCGGAGAAATTTTCGAGCGCCCGCGCATAGACGGCGTCGCTGTAGGGGTTGATCCCCGGTGGCAAATCAATCTCCGCCCGATCGACATGCAACAAGCTGTGCGGCTTCCCCGCCGCCAGGGCCGCCGCTTCCGCGGCGTTGACCACGTCATAGGGCACGCACGCCACCTCGGGCGCGAAGGCCGGCGGCGGAACGAGTCCTTGAAACGGATGGACGCGCATCGGTTCTTGCCGGGCAAAAACCTGACGCCTAGATCTTCGCCATGCCGCGCTTGAACTTTGTCGTGAACTTCTCGACGCGGCCCGCGGTATCCACGAGGCGCTTTTCGCCGGTGTAGGCGGGGTGCGAGTCCATCGTCACATCGCGCGCGATGACGAAATATTCCTGGCCATCAATCTGCTCCTTGCGGGCGGACTTCATGGTCGACTTGGTGAGGAAACGCCGCCCAGTTCCGATATCAAGGAAGCAGACGTTGTTCAGCGTGGGATGACCTTGGGCTTTCATCGGAGTATGAGAGGGTTAGCCTTGGCGAGCCTTGTAGCGCGGCTCAACCTTGTTGATGACGTAAATTTTGCCTTTGCGACGAACCACTTGGCACGCCGGGTGACGCTTCTTGGCCGATTTGATGGAGGAAACAACTTTCATAAAAGGTGCAAAGCATAGGCCGGCTCCACCTCTGTCAACGGAATAGTTGGCGAGACAAATTTGGAAAATCCGCGGACGCAATTGACCGGAGTTGACCGTGGACATCAGAAGCGACGGATCGGCGGCCGGCGCGCCGGCGGCCAGGTCTGCAACCGCTGCCGCGCGGCAAACCCAACCCGGCGCTCGAAGCGCGGCTCCGCGCCCGCCACAAAGCTCGCGCTCGCGGTTCTTAGCCTGCAGGCTGGCGGGCGTGGCGACATGAAAAAATCCTTACCAAAACAAGCCCTGTTGCACTGCATCCTGATGCTGGCCCTGGCCCTCGCCGCTCGCGCGGCGGACCGCCCGAACATCATCTTTATTCTGTCCGACGATGTCGGATACGGTGACCTCGGCTGCTACGGGGCCAACCAGGTCAAGACGCCGCACCTCGACCGCCTCGCCCGCGAAGGCCTGCAGTTCACCGACGCGCATGCGACGGCCTCCGTCTGCACGCCCACGCGCTTCGCCTTCATGACCGGCCGGTACGCTTGGCGGCAGAAGGGCACGGGCATCGCCGCCGGCAACGCCACCGCGCTCATCCCGTCCGGCACCCCGACGGTGGCTTCCGTGCTGCAGCAGGCCGGCTACCAGACCGGCGTCGTCGGCAAGTGGCATCTCGGGCTCGGCACGACCACCCCGGACTTCAACCAGGAAATCAAGCCCGGCCCACGGGAACTCGGCTTCGGGTACAGTTTCATCATTCCCGCGACGGGCGACCGCGTGCCCTGCGTGTTTGTCGAGAATCACCGCGTCGTGGGCCTCGATCCCGCCGATCCGATTACGGTCAGGTACGGCCAGCCCGTCGGCAACGAGCCCACCGGCCTCACCCACCCCGAGCGCCTCATCATCAAGGCCGACCGCAACCACTCGCAGGCGATCGTCAACGGCGTCTCGCGCATCGGCTACATGACCGGCGGCACCGCCGCGCTCTGGAAGGACGAGGACATTGCCGACACCCTCACCCGCCAGGCCGTCGCGTTTATCGGAAAACAAAAACCCGGCACCCCTTTTTTCCTCTATTTCGCGCCCCACGACATTCACGAACCGATGGTGCCGCATCCGCGTTTCCGCGGTACGAGCGGCTGTGGCTGGCGGGGCGATGTGATCCACCAGCTCGACTGGACCATCGGCGAAGTCCTGGGCGCAATCGACCGCCAGGGCGTGGCGAAAAACACGCTTGTCATCTTCACCTCCGACAACGGCGGCGCGATCAAAAACACCTACGATGACGGCACAAACCACCTGCATGCCCTCCAGCCGCCCAACGGCACGCTGCGTGGCTTCAAGGGCGGCCTCTATGAAGGCGGCCACCGCGTCCCCTTCCTCGCGCGCTGGCCGGGAAAGATTCCCGCCGGGCGGAAATCCGACGCGCTCATCGGCCACATCGACATGCTGCCGACCTTCGCCGCCATCATCGGACAAAAAGTGCCCGCCGGCGGCGCGCCCGATGCGGTGAATGTCGCCGCCGTCCTGCTGGGCGCAAGCGGTGCCAAGGGCCGCGAGGCACTCGTGCTCCAGAACAACAACCAGGCGCCCCTCGCGCTGCGCGCCGGTTCCTGGAAGCTGATTCAGAAACCGAACGGCACGGCGGAACTCTATGACCTCGCGACGGACCCGAAGGAGGAAAAGGACTTGGCGCCGTCCGAGCCCGGCCGCGCGCAGGCGCTCACGGTCCAGTTGGAAGCGGAGCGCGCGAAGTCGTGATCGCCGCAAGCCGGCGGGATCCGCCGCGTTTTCCGCTTTCTGGCCCCGCGATGCGCCCGTGCCCGCTCACCGCGGCGCGCCCGCGACGGCCTTCAGCTCGCGGCAGCGCCGGCGCATTTCGGCGAGCACGGCGGCATTCGCAGGCACACCCACGACGTCGTTTTCCTCGTGCGGACACCATTTGTCGGCCAGCCGTGCTCGGCGTGGAAATAACCGTTGTCCCCGGTGAAAATCACGAGCGTCTGTTCCAACACCCCCTGTCGCTTGAGTTCCGCGATCACCCGGCCACACACGGCGTCGGCCTCCGTCGCAAGGCGGTAGTTTTTTTATCATCGTCTGGTATTTCTCGGGATTGTCGAAGCGCCAGTGTGAGCGTGAAACGGAGCAGTCGATTCATCATTGAAGCGTGGGATGGCGGATGAGCGGGAACAAAGGAATGAAATCCAAACGTCTCCGGAATTTGTTCCTCTGGCCTCATTCCTTTGTCAGCGTTTGATAGGTTTGTCTGGGCGCGATGCTTGCTGCGTCGCTCACTTCGGCAGCGGCACCTGCGCGGCGGTCATCAGATAGGATACGAGGTCGCTGACTTGGCCGTCGTTCAAGGCCGTGAGCAACCCTTCGGGCATCATGCTCACTGCAAGCTGCTCCTGTTTCACTATGTCGGCGCGGTCAACCGTCGTCTCCGCCGTCATCATTCTCAGTGTGACGGTGCGTTCGGTCTTCGCACCGAGCGTGCCGTTGAGCACCCGGCCATCCTTCAAGGTGACGACCATCATCCGATAATCCGCCGCGACGACCGCGCTGGGATCCACGATGTTCTCGATCAGGTAGGCGATCTCGTAACGCCCGCTGCCGGTGAGATCGGGACCAAAGGCGTTGCCTTCCCCATAAAGTTTGTGGCACGCCGCACAGATACTCGCAAACAACGCGCGACCCTGGCGAGGATCGCCCCGCCGGATGAACTCCGGTGTCAGCTTGGCCTTGAGCTCTGCCATCAGCTTCTGCTTGTCGTCCGACGACTCCCGGGTCTCTCCCCAAATTTCCGTGAGTTTCGTGGTCAACGCGGGATCGTTGAAGCTGCGAATCTGGCGCGCGAACACCGGCGTGAGATCCTCGCGCGGAATGACGATCTTCGGTGCCGGATTCCCGAGATGATTCAGCAGCACGTGCGCGAAACTCGGACGTGAGACCAGCGCGGCGATGGCCGTCGGACGCTCATGCGGCGAGAGGTTTCTATAGCGGCCGATGATCCGATCCGCCGCCGCCGGATCGTCGAACGTCGCCAGCCCGTCAATCGCGACGAGGCTGAGGCTGGGCACGCTCAGGAGCGACTCGCAGATCTTGCGCAGATCGGGCGCCCTCACCTCTATCAGCGTCCGCAGCGCGGCGCGGCGGCTGTCGGAGCTCGCCTTGCCGTCGAGGGCGATGGCGCGAACCTCCGCGAGTGCCCGCCCACTGCCAAAGAGAACTTCGAGTTCGCGGATGGTTTTTTGCGTGAATTCGTCCGGACTGCGGGAGGCCCGGGCCGCAAAGGCGTCCCAGGCCGTCGGTTTCTTCGCCTTGCTCCAGCCTTTGAGCGCCTCCGACAGGCCGCGGAGAATGTCGACGGCCAGGGTGCTGTCCGGAGCGCCGGTCTCGATCGCCAGCAGCGCGTTGAGCGCCGCGGGGAACTTTTCAACCTCCACGGCCACGCGGCGCGCGATGAACTGGCGGACGAGCGGGAGCCGGCAGTCCGGAATGAGTTTGACGAGTTCCGCCGCAGGCCAATCGCGGATGCCAAACCAGTACATCAGAGGGAGATTGTGGTCGGTGGCGTCTTCCGGATGGGCCAGGAGACGCGCCGCAACGTCACCCCGCGCCGCCGCCGAAAGCGACGGCAGGAGCGAGGCCCAGGCGAGTCGTACGAATTGGCTCTTGGTTTCCAGTCCGGGCCGCGTGAGCGCCATCGCTTGCGGAGCCACCCAGCGCTGGAGGTGCTCGTCGTCGCTGCGCAGCATGGCTTGCACCATCAACTCGGAGGTTTTTCGCTCCGGGGAGGAATCGTTGACGGCGAACTCGCTGATTTGCCGGAGCGTCCACCAGGCGTTGAGCTTTCGACTGGTGGCGGTGGCGGTCGTGAACTGATCGAGCAGTGGCGGCGCCGTCGCCGGTAGTCCGCCCTGTTTCCAAGCGCGTTCGCGCAGTTCCCAGCGCGCCATCCGCACGAGCCATTCGTTTTCACTGAGCTGCAAGCGGACAAGATCGATATCACCGAGTTCGGTGAGATCGGTTTCCCGCGGTCGTCTGGCCTCGCCGTAGGTGATTTTGTAGATGCGTCCGGAAGTGCGGTGCACGCCGTCGTTCTCGTGACATTCGCCAATGTCGCTCCAGTCCAGCAGGTAGACGCCACCATCGGGGCCATATTGGATCTCCACCGCCCGAAACCACGGGTCGTCGATCTTCAGGAAGTCGGGTTCGTGTCGGCCCACGTAGCCGCTGCCCTGACGTTCCAGGCGATCGACGTTCACGCGGTGGCCGTGGAGATTGGTGGTGAAAGTCTTTCCGCGATACTCGGGCGGAAAATTCGTGCCTTGATAAATCATCAGGCCGACGTGCGCGTGGCCGCCGCCAAACCGGGACGAGGCATCGGTCACGCCGAGTTTTCGCACATCGCTCCACGTCTCGACGGTGTCCCAGTGGTAGTGGTCGGCATGCTGGTCGATCAGACCGTAGATGTTCGCGTAAGGGTCATCGCCGTGCATGCGCTTGAAGTGCGCGCCTGGGATGCCGTGCCAGAGATGGCCGATGACGGTGTTGATGAAGAACAGCTCGCCGTGCTCATTCCAGTCCGTGCCCCACGGGTTGGTGGTGCCGTGGCAGTAGGGCTCGAAAATCTTGCGCGTGGGATGGTAGCGCCAGATGCCGCCGGCGGTCGGCGACCGTTTTTCCGGCGGCGTGCCAGGAACGTCGATCCAACTCGTGCTGCTGATGCCGATCCGGCCGTAAAGCCAGCCGTCGGGGCCCCACTTGAGGCCGTTGGCAAACGTGTGCCGGCTGGCGGCAGTCGTGCTGAAACCGTCGAGCAGAATCCGTGGTGGACCGCTCGGTTGGTCGCCATTCGCGGGGATGAAGAGCAAATGCGGCGGGCACATCGCGTAGACGCCGCCGAAACCGCGCTCGATGCTGGTAAGCATCTGCAGGTCCTCGGCGAAGACGGTGCGTTTGTCGAAGTGACCGTCGTTGTCGGTGTCCTCGAAGATGAGGATGCGGTCGCGCAGCTTCAGGTCGAAGCGCTCCTGATTGTCCGAGTAGGTGTAGTTTTCCGCGATCCACAGGCGCCCGCGCTCGTCCCAGCACATCGCGATGGGATTCTGCACGTCGGGTTCGGCGGCAAAGAGCGTGGCCTTGAAACCGGGAGGCAGGTGAATCCCCCGCAACGCGGCCTGCGGAGACGTGAGCGGTCGGTCGGTGATCTCCTGATTGTTCGTCGGCGGCGGAAACGCGGCGCGGGCCGGAGTAAACGACGACGAGCAGGCCAAGATGAAGGCCGGAAGTGCCAGTGAGATGGAACGCGGGGGCATCGCGCGGGAGTGGAGCGCAGGAACGACGGCGGACGCAAGCCCGTCGAGACCACATGTGCCGAGTGAGAAAACCGGCCATCCGCGGTCTTTCTGAATCTGCGGGGGCCCAACCCAAGAGCCACCACTATTTCCCGGATTTCTTTTTCGTCGCCTGCTTGGCCTGCCCGATGATCTCGGCCGGCGCCCCGTGGCTTTTCGGATCATTCAGCAGGCGCGGTTCGGCGAACACAGTCTGCTGGTCGCCCTGCGCCTTCATCCACGCGTCGAGTTCCTCCCGCAGGCCGACCAGGACCTTGGTGTGCGGCGGATCGGCGGCTCCCCGACCGGACGCGAGGTCAACGAGGTTGCGCTGTTCGTGCGGATCCGCGACGAGATCATACAACTCCTCGGTGGGCCGGGCGTGGTAGCGTTTCAAGATCGCGGCGGCCGCGGGATCGGTTTTCGCGGCCGCTTCCCAGGTCGAAAAGAACGCCCGCTGGCCGAGCGCGCCGGACACGAGATCGATGTGCGTGGTGAAGGCGAACTCCGGGTGCAGATTGCGGATGTATTTCCAACGCTCGTCCCGCACCGCCCGGCTGGGATAGACGTTCATCCGGCCGTCGCTCGCGTGCGTCGTGTAGATCCGCGGGTGGTGCGTCTGTCGCTCGCCGCGCAGCACGGCGAGAAAAGATCGGCCATCGATCCCCGCGGGGGCCTGGCCTCCGGCGGCCTCGAGCAGCGTGGGCAGAAAATCCATCCAGTTGACCATCGCGGCCGTGCGCGTGCCGGCCTTGATCGCGCCGGGCCACACGACGATGAGTGGCACGCACACGCCCGACTCGTAGAGGTTCCACTTGGCAAACGGCCATTGCGCACCGTGATCGGCACTGTAGAGGAACAACGTCTCCTGCGGCAGGTACGCCCGCGCCGCGTCAAGAATCCGGCCGAGGTCCCCGTCTGCGTTCGTCACGGCGGCGGCGTATCTGGCGCGCCAGGCCCGGGTCTCCGGCGTGTCGATGCTGCCGGCGGGCAGCGTTAGTTTGGCGGGGTCGTAACCCGGCTTTTCCTCCGGCCAGGGAACGTGCGGCCAGTTGCTGCCGACCATGAGGCAGAGCGGCTTCGCACCTTTGCGCGGGCGGTTTTTCAACCACTCGACGGCCGCCGGGATCGCGGCGTGATCGTGAAAGGTGTCATGCGCGAAGTGATCGAAGCCGTAGTCGATCGTGTACTTGTAGTGGGAGACCTTGCCGAACGCCACGACCTCGTAGCCCAGCGCTTGAAAATATGCGGGCCACTTCTTCAGCTCCGCGCGCGGCTTGCTGTGATTGGCCTCGGCGCCGTTGCGGGCGGGAGTCATGCCGGTGAGCAGCGCCGCCCGGCTGGGGGCGCAACTGGGCGATGCGACGTAGGCCCGCTCAAAAGTGAGGCCGGCGTTGGCGAGTCGCTGCATGTTCGGTGTGCGCAGGTCGGTCGAGCCGTAGGGCTGCGCGTCGAGCATGCTTTGGTCGTCCGTGAGGAAGATGACAAGGTCGGGCGCCGCCGCCACCGCGGTCGCCTCTGGCCAGACGGCCCAGATGGCAACGGCGGCAAGGAGCGCGGTGGTGGCAGATCGGAACGGAATCTGTAAACTTGCCGCCTTGAGCCTGGGGATTTCCATTTTAAGAGGGAGACAGAGGCTCCCTCGCAAATCCACGTTAAATTTCCGGAAGCGAAGGAAGGAGGGACGCGGTCGTGATCTTCAAGTTCTTGTTATCCGTGTCCCTCAGTGTCTATCCGTGATTCAGCCGCGTTTCTGCGGTAAGCGAAACTATTTCCTTTCTTTGCCGCCCTTATTTTTGCCGATCCTGCTCGTGTTTTTCTCCCTCGATTGCGCGAGTCGGTCACTCAAGATCAGGACCGGCTTTGGGCGCGGCGGCCTTCACTTTGCCCTTGCCCTTGGCATTCGTCGGGGCGGCGCTCGCCTTCGGATCATACGCGGGATTGCGCGGCGGGACGACGGCCTCGGTGTCTTTCAAAAATCTCGTGATGAGCGCATCTAGCTCCGTCACCCTGGCGGGTTGCTGGGCCGCGAGATTTTTCATCTCACTCAGGTCTTCCTTCAGATTGTAGAGTTCGAGAAGATCGGTCTGGTCGCCGTTGAGGCAATAGAAGCGAATGAGTTTCCAATCGCCCACGCGCACCCACGTGGAGGCGAGGCCGCCGGAGGCCGGAGTCGTGTGCGGGAAATGGCAGAACGTCGGGCCGCGATCATGGGCGGCACCACGCAGCGCCGGAGCGAAACTCCGCCCGTCGAATTTCAGCGTGGCGGGGATTTTCAATTTCAGCACGTCGGCAAACGTAGGGAAGAAATCGATGCTCTGGATGATGGTCCCGGTCGCCACGCCGGCCTTGGTGAGGCCGGGCCAGACGATGACACAGGGCTCACGCGTGCCGCCCTCGTAGGTCGTGGCCTTGCCGCCGCGGAGCGGGGCGTTGCTCGTGATCGGAATGCCAGCGATCCCGAGGGCGGCGGTCGCTTCGGCGGTGCCGGCCAGCCAGTGCACGCCACCGTTGTCGGAGAAGAAGACGATGATTGTATTGTCGGTCAGTTTGAGTTCATCGAGCGTGTCGAGCAGCCGACCGACGTTTTCGTCCAGACTCTGGACCATTGCACCGTAGACGGGATTGCGTTGGCCGGCGCCGGGCGGGAGCTTCGCGGCCTTGGCGCGGTATTTTTCGATGAGCGCGGGTTTGGCATCGTAGGGTGCGTGAACCGAGAACGCCCAGTAGTTGAAGTAGAACGGCTCATGCTGGTGGGCCTTGATAAACCTGATGGCCTCCGTCGCCATACGATCCTCGATGTGCTCGCCGGGCGTGCTGGCAACATTAAGCGCGGCGGGAAATTTCCACGGCGCGACATAGCTGCCCGCCGGGCCGGGGCCGGGCCAGTGGGGAAAATCGACGTCGAAGCCCTGCTGGAGCGGACTGTAAGGCTCGGGCCCGAGGTGCCATTTGCCAAAGTGGCCGGTGGCGTACCCCTCCCCTTTCAACGCTTCCGCGAGGGTGAAGTACTCGGTCTTGAGGCGCGTGATGCTGCGGGCAACGAGGACTTTGGCGGTAGGCGCGGCCCGCGGCACCGTGCCTTTTTCGAGGATCACCTCCGGCACGTGACAGACCGGTGCGGTGATGCCGATGCGCGCCGGGTAGAGGCCGGTGAGTATGCTGGCGCGCGTGGGCGAGCAGAGGGGGTTGGCGGCGTACGCCTGGGTGAAACGCAGACCGCGTTTCGCGAGCCGTTCGATGTTGGGCGTCTCGTAGAACGCGTTGGGCTGGTTAAACGTCGTGTCGCTCCAGCCGAGATCGTCGGCAAGGATGAAGACGACGTTGGGCTTGGTCGGAGAAGCGGCGTGGAGCAGGGCCCACGATGCGGGCACCAGTGCAAGGGCGAGTCGGGTCAGGTTCATTTTCATGGGGCTCGTTTCTTTTTTGCCTTCGGAGCCGGTGGCTCCGTGGAGGCGGTGGGTGGCTTTTTCTCGACGTGCGTGGTGAAGAAATACTGATCCTGCGCATTCGTATCGGTGGGAAGGCCCGGAGTCTGGAGGGTGGCGTCCCACGCCTTGAGCCGGGCGAACAGCCGCTCAGCGATGTCGGGATGTTGCGCCAGAAGGTTGCGCGTCTCGCCCTCGGGCGCCGCGGTGTCGAAGAGATAGCGCTGCTGGGAGCCGAGCAGAATGAGTTTCCACCGGCCTGCGAGCACGGCGGCCTGGGTGCGCCAACGCCAAAAGAGCACCTCGTGCGGATCGCCGGTGGCCTGGCCGCGGAGAAACGGCACGAGATTGACGCCGTCGAGCGCGGGATCGCGCGGCAGTCCCGCGATGGCCACCGCGGTGGCCGCCACGTCGAGCGCACTGACGGCAGGCTCGTAGATTTTCCCGGCGGGCAGCGTGCCGGGCCACGCGGCGACGAAGGGTGTGCGCACGCCGCCGTCGGTGAGCATGCCTTTTTCGCCGGTCAGCGGGAGGTTGAGCGAACCGTTCCACGCACCAGGTTTCAGCGGCGCGCCGTTGTCACCGATGAAGAAGATGAGCGTGTTCCGGTCGATGCCGCGGGCCTGCAAGGTGGCGCGGATGCGGCCGATGCCCTCGTCCATCGCGGCGATCATGGCGAGCGCCTGACGGCGTTCCTTCGGCAGGTGCGCGGGAGTTTTCGCGAACCAGGGCTCGGGTGATTCCAGCGGGACGTGCGGCGCGAAGAAGGCGAGATAGAGGAAGAACGGATCTGCGATGTGCCGTTCGATGAAGGCCACGGCGGCGTCGGCCTGCCAGACGCAGCGGAAGCGTGGATCGGTGAGGGTGGCCGGCGCGTTGGGCAGCTTGTTGCCCTTGAGATCGTGCGACGCGATGAAGCTGTTCATCGGGCCGCAGAAATATTCGTCGAAGCCCTGCGCACCGGGAAGAAAGGCGTGGGGCTTGGCGGGCGCGGTTGCAGCCGCGGTGCCGGCGCGACCAGGTGGCGGCTCCAAGTGCCATTTGCCGACTTGCGCGGAGACGTAGCCGGCCGCCTTCAATCGCTCGGCGATCGTCAACTCCGCGAGGGGCAGCGGGCCTTTCAAGTTGTCGTCCACGCCAAAGCGCTGCTGGTAGCGCCCGGTGATGACGCCGGAGCGCGAGGGGACGCACTGCGGGGCGGTCACATAGCCGCGGGTAAACCGCACGCCGTCGCGTGCGAGCGCATCGAGGTGGGGCGTGCGGATGTCGCGGTCCAGGCCCTGCGCGCCGAGATCGGTATAGCCGTGATCATCGCTGTAGATGAGAATGATATTGGGCCGGGCGGCGGTGGCCGCGATCGCCGCCAAGGCGAGCGGGCTGCCGAACAGGGCGAGGGCGCACCGGAGCGAGCGCCAGCGAGGAGATGAATGTCCCGGACTTGGCCGGGGCATTTCAGTTGGAGGGTATTTTCTCTCCGAAAACGAAAACGCTGAAAGGTGGAACCCGAGGTCCTTTTCGGGTTTTGGCGCGTTTGTTTTCAGATCAGCCCGTTGGGGACAACGGGCTCCACCTCGGACTAAGTCGTCACGGTTTAGGGATGATCGCATGGGAGGGAGTCTCGTCATCTGATGGATGACAAACAGGTCGAGCGGTTTTTCGCCGGGAGCGGCACATCGTTTGGTTGGGCGGCGGACGACGGTGCAGAACCGGGCGAGGCCACGCCCGGGAACCAGCCACGTTGGGCAGAGCGGGGCATGGTTCAGGGATTCGTCAGCTCGGCGCGTTCAGCCGAGTACTTGGTCCACAGCGCATCGAGACGCGCGGCGAGTTGCGCTTCGGTTCCGACGACCAGCCAGTAGCGATAGCGATACGTGGACCTCGGTCCGAGGAGGACGCGGTCGATCGGCGCGACGTGCATGCACGGGCCCGCGGCGGGATCGTCGCTGGCACCACCCCCGTGCGGGCCGAAGTTCCAGTTCTGTGTCGCGGTCGGGCTGAACACGGCGACGCCCTGACCCGTGGGTGCGAACATCGCCATGGCGTTTTTCGGGGGACGGGTCTTGCCCCACGGCGGACCCGGCGGCGGCGTCTCGCTGCGCCACTGGCCGTCGCCGAGATAGCTCTTCACCGCGCTGAAATTGCGCGTGAAGTAGCAGGCGGGGATTTCTTGCGGGGAGAGTTTCGCCGGACCCCAGCGGTCGCCCTCGGCGCGTTGGGCGATGAACTCGCAGCGCACGACAACTACGTCCGGCATGCCCGGCTCGAACGTCGTCCACTGGCGCATCAGGGCGGCGGCGGGTTCATTCGGCATATCCCAGAGATTCGGCACGGTCTCGCCGTAAAGAGTATGGTCGCCAATGCGCTTGAATTCATTGACGCGGGCCCACGAGGCGACGCCACCGCCTTGGATCGGGTTCCACGACCATGGGCTCCAGGCTTTGCTCTGGCCCTCCGCTTTGCGGTCGAGCCGGAGCCCGGCGTAATAGGACTGCTGGATGAGCCGTCCGGGGTCGGCGGAGTTGACCATGTTTTTTGGATACGCCACCCACGAGAGCCAGGTGATCGCCGCGCCCTTCGCGCGGTCGATGCCAACTTTCACCGTGCCGTGCTCGAGGATGAGCAGGTCTTCGCCCAGCGGGCCGACGTTCGGCGTCCCGGCGAACGCGAGGGACACGAGGCCAAGGAAGCAGTGGACGATCGCCTGGCAGCCACGGGCGAGAGCGCTTGGTCGGCGCCCCACGCGCACTCGCTCGCGGCGCCGACGGACGATCAGAGCGGAGGTGAAAATCGGCATCGCGGCAGGAGGGCAGGCAGGCGGCTCGCCTTAGTTTTTCGCAGCCGGTGGCGTCCACCACGCGTCGAGCTGTTTGCCCAGCTCGCGCACCCGCGCCGGCTGCTGGGCGGCGAGATCGGTTTTCTCCCACGGGTCGGCCTGGAGGTCGTAGAGTTCAGCCTGCGCAGCAGGCAGGTTGCGCTGATCGGGCACGATGAGCTTCGACCAACCATGGATGATCCAGCGGTGTTGCAGGCTGCGCGTCGGGTCATCGACGTTGGCGATGTTGTGCGTGTATTGTTCCCCGTGAATCGTGGTGCGGCGCGCGACGGCGGCGGCATCTGTGAGGTTAATCCCGGGGAGATCTCGCGGGGCGTCCGTTTTTAGCAGCGCAGCAAGCGTGGGCCACAGGTCGATGTTGCTGGCGAGGTGCTCGCGATCCAGGCGCGGTGCAACGTGGCCGGGCCACGAGATCATGATCGGGGTGCGATTTCCGCCCTCATAAGGTGTGAGTTTGGAGCGTGGGGCGAAGCGGTTGGCGACCTCGGGATTCTGAATCCAACCGTTGTCAGTCGTATAAAGGACCATCGTGTTTTCCCGCAGACCTCTTTGTTCCAGGTAACCGAGGAGTTCACCACAGGTGCGGTCGAACCACTCGACGCTGGCCCAGTAGCGGGCGACGGGCTCGCTCGGGGCGAGCTTGAGATATTTCGCGAGCAAGTCGGCGGGGGGAGTGTGCGGGGCGTGCGGCAACATCGGCGCATACCAGACGAGCCACGGCTGCGTTCCGGATCTTTCGATGAACCGGGTGACGGGCGCGAGTCCCTGACGACCAATCTCCAATCCGATGCCGCCGTGCCGGTCGCCTTTGCCGGTGCCGACAGTCATCGCTTCGGTGAAGCCGGCGGATTTCACGGGATCGCCTTCCCACCATTTGCCGGTCTCCAACGAGCGATAGCCGCGGCCGGTGAGTTCACGGACGAAGTTCGGGCGAGAGCGGAACTTTTCGATAATCGTATTGTAGTAGCTCGCGTATTTCGGATTGGTACGGCCGGTCTGGGCGTTGACCCCGGCGTCGGGCAGCGCGGGGTCGTTACCCGTCACGCCGTGCTGGTGTGGATAAAGGCCGGTCGCCATGGTTGCGAGCGACGGTCGGCAGAGCGGCACCGGCGAATATCCCCGTGTAAACGTGAGCGACTGCGCCGCGAGCCGGTCGAGAGTGGGGGTGGCGATCTGCGCGTGCCCCATGAAACCGTAGTCTCCCCAGCCCTGGTCGTCGGAAATGATGACGAGGATGTTGGGCTTCGTCGCGGGCGCGGCGGCGAACGCGCCAGTGCCGCCGATGGCACCGATCACAGTTAGAACGAGCGCGGGAAGGACTCGTTTCAGCGTGAGCATGGCAAAAAGGGTCAGGGAGTTTTTTTCGCGCCGACTTTCGCCGCCGCGAGGTACTCCTGAATCGAATAGAAAGTCTCCTTGCCGTAAAGGCGCCCGCCCTCCTCCACGTGTTCATGACTGTTGAAGCTCCAGGCGTCGCGTTTGCTCGCCATGAGAGCGGCGAGTTGCGCGTCGAGTTCGCCGCGGAGTTTGGCATGCGCAGAGTCGGCGGCGAGATTGGTCATTTGCGCCGGGTCGCGCTGGTTGTCGAAGAGCACCCACGGGGCGTTCTCGTGACGCGCGTAGGTGTAACGATCGGTGACGAGGCCGCGCCACGGAGTCGCGATCTGATCGGGGCGGAACGGCACGAAAATCTGCAGGAGCACGGCGGCGGGTCCCGCGGTGGTCTGACCGAGCGCGACCCGCGAGAGATCCGCGCCTTGCATGTGCTTCGGCACCGCGAGGCCGGCCAGCGCCAGCAGCGTCGCCGGCATGTCAACATGGCTGAACAGGGTGTCCACCTCGCGGCCTGCCGGGATCTTCGCCGGCCAGCGAATGATGCCGGGCACCCCGGCGGATTCCTCGTGGGGCTTGCGCTTCCGGCGCATGCCATGGTTTCCAAGCATGTCGCCGTGATCGGAGGTGAAGAGGATGATCGTGTTTTCGTCCTGCCCCGCGGCTCGCAACGTTTGCAGGAGTCGGCCGACCTGATCGTCGATCGCCGTGATGGCGGCATAATAGGCGGCGATTTCCTCGCGGCCACCGGTCCTGACGTAGGTGGCGCCCGGGGAGTCGGGGCGACGATACTTGGCCGGAATTCCATCCCGGGCCGGCCGGGATTCGCTGTCGGGCTGCCAGCTCTTCGGCGGGGTGATCTTCGCCGGGTCGTAGCGCCGCATGTAGTCGTCGGGCGCCCCGTAGGGGTCGTGCGGAGGGCCCATCTGCATCATCAAGAAAAACGGACGATTGACCGGTTGCGCCTTGATGAATTCGACGGCGAAGTCGCACGTCGCCTCGGGCTCGAATTTGGGGACGAGGATCATCTCGGGCGTATCGCGAAAATAATACGGCAGGAAATGCTGGTGGTGACACTCATACGCCGCCCAAAACTCGAAGCCCTGCCGGCGCGGGCCGGGCGGCACAAACCCCGGTTCGCGCGGACCACCGTCGAGGTGCCACTTGCCCACGAAGCCGGTGCGATAGCCGGCATCGCGCAGAATTTCGGCAATCGTCGTCTCTGCTTCGCGGAGACGCAGATCGTTCGCCATCATCCCGTTCACGTGCGGATAGGTGCCCGTGAGCAGAATGGCCCGCGCCGGGCAACACACGGGGACGTTGGCGTAGGTGCGCTTGAAGCGGATGCCTTCGCGCGCCATCCGGTCGATGTTCGGCGACTGCACCTCGGGATTTCCCGCCACGCCCATCGCCGACGCGCGCATCTGATCGGGCAACAACAGGATGATATTGGGACGCTGGGCAGGGGCGGCGCGCGCGATTCCACCGCACAGCGAGACGGCCGTCATCACAAGGAGTAGCTGCGTCTGGATTTGCCTTGGTCGCATCAGAATGAACGGGGTGGATTTGAACGGCGTGGAGTTGAGCAAAGGTTTCCGGACCGGAAACGACCGCGAACTCCACCTCACAGGAAACGATTCCCCATTCAGATTGTCATCAACGAAAAATCTGTTCGTTTCGACAAAATCTGATCGAAGCGACGCACCGGCCGCATCCCTCGCCAAATCCGTCTCCCGGAAAATCCCCCCGTCATGCTGAAATGCCCCCTTTCTCCCGCCCACCTTTGCCTCGCCGCGCTGGCGCTGTTCACCGTCGCCACCGCGGTTGGCGCTCCCTTGTTTCCGACCGGGACCGCCGGCAAGCCGCAGGCCAGTCCATTGAGCGGGTGGTTCATGGCGCCGACGCGTGTCGTCTGGACGAGCGAGTCCGGCATCACGCACGCGCAGGATTTGCTCGGCGCGAAGCTCGGCCAGGCCGTGCTGAAAAATCCCCAGCCTCCCTGCGTGCTCGCGCCGGCGGCGAACGGGCTGCCCGGCGGCGGCATCCTCCTCGACTTCGGCACCGAACTCACCGGCAACATCGAGATCATCACGCCGATCACGAAGGACAAGACCCTGCCGCTCGTGCGAATTCGCTTTGGTGAATCGGTCGCCGAGGCGATGGCCGAACTCGGCGGTGACGCGAACGCCCAGAACGATCACGCGGTGCGCGATCAAACGATCCGCCTGCCGTGGCTGGGCAAAATCACGGTCGGGCCCAGTGGCTTCCGTTTTGTCCGCATCGACAACGTCGACCCAACGGAGGCCGCCCAGATCAGCGAGGTGCGCGCAGTGCTTTTGTTGCGCGACGTGCCGCAGGTGGGGTCGTTTCGCTGCGACGACGAACGCCTCAACCGCATCTGGCAGGTCGGCGCGTACACTGTCCACCTCAACATGCAGGAATATCTCTGGGACGGCGTGAAGCGCGACCGCCTCGTTTGGATCGGCGACATGCACCCGGAGGTCGCCACCATCAACGCGGTCTTCGGTTTCAACGACGTCGTGCCCCGGAGCCTGGATCTCACGCGCGACATCACGCCGGTCACCGAGTGGATGAATGACATCAGCTCCTACTCGATGTGGTGGGTCCTCATCCACGAACAATGGTGGATGCACCACGGCGACCGCACTTACCTCGCCGCGCAGAAACCGTACCTCTCTGCCCTCCTCACGAAACTCGCCGCGCTGATCGGCCCCGACGGTCGCGAGAAGATCGATGGCATGCGCTTCCTCGATTGGCCGAGCTCGCCCAACCAGCAGGGCGTGACCGCCGGTCTGCAAGGACTCCTCGTGATGACGCTCGAATCCGGCGAGCGGATGCTGAAGGTCCTCGACGATGCTCCAACCGCCGCCCTGTGCGCCGCCGCCGCCGCGCGCGGCCGCATGGTCGTGCCCGAAGTCAACGCGTCAAAATCCGGCGCCGCCCTCCTCGCCCTCGCCGGCATGACCGATCCGAAGCAGACCGCCAGCGACGTCCTCAAAGTCGGGGGCGCCAAGGGCGTCTCCACGTTTTACGGTTATTATGTGCTGCAGGCTCTCGCCAAAGCCGGCGAAACCGACACCGCGCTCGGGTTCATTTCCACCTACTGGGGCGCGATGCTCGACCTCGGCGCGACGACATTCTGGGAGGACTTCGATCTCGCCTGGATCGAGGACGGCGCGCGGATCGACGAGCTCGTGCCGGCCGGGAAAAAAGACGTCCACGGCGGCTACGGCGCGTATTGCTACATTGGATTCCGCCACAGCCTCTGCCACGGCTGGGCCAGCGGCCCGACCGCGTGGCTGAGCGAAAACGTCCTCGGCGTGACACCACTGGAACCCGGCTTCAAACGCGTCCGCGTCGCCCCGCAGCTCGGCCAGCTCAAGTGGGCCGAAGGCTCCTACCCCACCCCGCTGGGGCCAATCAAGGTTCGCCACGAGCGCCAGGCCGACGGCAGCGTAAAATCCCTGATCGACGCGCCCCCCGGAATCATCGTCGTGAGAAAATGACCTTCCCCCTCATCCGCAACTCATGGACGCTGTTTCCCAGGAGCCCCCACCCCAAAACGAGTTTTGGCCCCGACTGGAAGAAATAGCCTTCTCACGCTCCCAACGATTTGCCGAAGCGGTTTTCCCGGTGTCCGCTGGGTCTCCGTGGTTCAATTCCGACTGCGAAATCCAGGATAATTCCCCTCAATTCCTCATGTTCTCCAAAACCTTCCTCGTCTCCGGCCTCCTCGCTCTGCTGGCCGTCGCGCCTTGCCGCCTCGGTGCTCAAGCCGCGGGCTCCGCCGTCACGCTCGCCGCACTGCGCACCGAATACCTCGTCGCACCTGACAACATCGATTCCCCCGCGCCCCGTCTCTCCTGGCGCCTCGAGTCCGCCCGGCGTGGCGCGGCGCAGACTGCTTGGCAGATCCGCGTGGCGTCGTCCGCCGCGAGGCTGGCCGCGGGCGAGGGCGACCTCTGGGACAGCGGACACGTCACCGGGAATGCTTCCAACCAAATTGCCTACGCCGGCCGCGCGCTGGTCTCGCGCGCCGAATGTTTCTGGCAGGTGATGGTCTGGGACGAAGCGGGGCAACCCACCGCGTGGAGCACGCCCGCGCGCTGGTCGATGGGTTTGTTGCAAGCCGACGACTGGCGCGCCGGGTGGATTTCCTATCGCGATGACACGCCGCTCCACACCGACCGGAAGACCCTGCATCTGCCCGCGCCGCGCCATTACCGAAAAGAATTTCTGACGGCGAAAACCGTCAAACGCGCCGTCGTCTACGCGTCCGCCCTCGGCATCTACGACCTCTACTGCAATGGCCGACTCGTCGGCGACGCCTTCTTTCAGCCCGGCTGGTCCGACTATCTGCAACGCGCCTATTATCGCAGCCACGATGTCACCGCGTTCGTGCGCGGCGGCGGTGCCAACGCCCTCGGCGCCGTCGTCGCCGAGGGCTGGTATTCCGGCTACGTCGGCTACGGGCTCCTCGTCGGCTACGGCCCGAACAGGGTCGGCCGCTATTTCTACGGCCAGACACCCGCGTTCAAGGCGCAGTTGGAAATCGACTACACCGATGGCTCCCACGAGACCGTCGCGACCGATGCGACGTGGCGCGTGACGGATCGCGGCCCGACGCGCGAAGCGGATCTGATCATGGGCGAAGCCTACGATGCGCGGGCCGAGTTGGGCAACTGGTCCGCCCCGGGCTACGACGCGCAAGCGTGGTCCCCCGCCGTGCCGGCGAATTCGAATCCCCGCACGAAAGCCGTCTACTCCGACGCCGCCGGCGACCGCGACATGGATCTCGGTTTCCTGGCGCCGCCGAAAATGCAGGCCTACTCCGCACCGCCGATCCGCATCACGCAGGAACTGCCCGCGAAGAGCGTGAGCGAGCCCAAGCCCGGGGCGTACGTTTTTGACCTCGGCCAGAATTTCGCCGGCCTCGTGCGCCTGAAAATCAAGGGCGCCGCGGGTACGCAGGTGCGCCTGCGGTTCGGCGAGATGCTGCACCAAGACGGCGGCATCATGACCGAGAATCTGCGCAAGGCGCGCGCCACGGATTTCTACACGTTGCGCGGCGATCCGGCGGGCGAAACCTGGACGCCGCGTTTCACCTACCATGGCTTCCAATACGTTGAGCTCACCGGGCTCGCGGCCAAACCCGCACTCGACGCGATCACCGGGCTCGTGCTGCACAACGACACCCCGCTGACCGGCAGCTTCGAGTGCAGCGACCCGGTGCTCACGCAGTTTGGCCGCAACGCCCAGTGGACGCAGCGCGCCAACTTCATCGAGATTCCCACCGATTGCCCGCAGCGCGACGAGCGCCTCGGCTGGATGGGCGACGCGCAGGCCTATGTGCGCACCGCCAGCTTCAACGCCGATGTGTCCGCGTTTTTCACGAAGTGGACCGACGACGTCGCGGAAGCCCAGCGCAGCTTCGGCGCCTACCCCGACTATGCGCCCTACCCCATGGCGCACGGCGCCGCCGGCAAAACCTTCGGCACCGGCTGGACCGACGCCGGCATCATCTGCCCGTGGACGATTTGGAAAACCTGCGGCGACACCCGCATGCTCGAGCGTCATTGGCAATCCATGACACGCTTCATGGAGTGGCGTCATGCCAGCACCACCCCCGAAGGCCTCGGCACGAGCCTCGGCAATCCGTGGGGCGACTGGCTCAACGTGAACGAGACGACGCCCGTCGAATTCATCGACACGTGCTACCACGTGCTCGACTGCACGCTGATGGCTGAAATGGCCGAAGCCATCGGCCGTCCGCTCGAAGCGGCGACCTACCGCAAGCGGCGCGCGAAATCCCAGGCCGCCTTCACCAACGCCTATCGCACGGCCGAGGGCGCGCTCACCGTCGACACGCAGTCCGCCTATGTGCTTGCGCTCTCGGTCGGACTCATTCCCGAAAAGGACCTCGCCGCCGCGACCGCCATGCTCGTCGCGAAGATCGCGAAAAACGACCACCGCATGGCGACTGGTTTCCTCGGCACGAAATCGCTCCTTCCCGCGCTCACCGGCAGTGGGCAACACGATCTCGCCGTGCGTCTCTTCCAGAGCCGGAAATTTCCCAGCTGGGGCTACGAGGTTACCAACGGCGCCAACACGGTGTGGGAGCGCTGGGACAGTTTCACGGCCGAGCACGGATTCAACGGCGCGAACGGCAAGCAGAACTCCGCCATGAACAGTTTTAGTCATTACGCGTTTGGGGCCGTGATGGAGTGGGCGTATCGGGTGCTCGCCGGCATCGACACGGAGGGCGCCGGCTACCGCACGATCGTGATCCGTCCGCGTCCGCCAACTCCCGGCAGCAATCCGGATCAGACTCCGATCCACTGGGTGAAGGCGCACTACGACTCGATCAACGGTCGCATCGCGAGCGCGTGGAAACTCGAGGGCGGCGTCTTCGCGCTCGACGTCACGATCCCCGCCAATACCACCGCCAGCGTTTTTCTGCCGGCCGCCACCGCCGAGCGGACGAGCGAGCGTGGGGCGCCGCTCGCGCAGGCGAAAGGCATCCGGTCCATCGCCGCGGCCGGGAAGGCGCTCAAAGTCGACGTCGGGGCGGGCAGCTATCGTTTCGAGGTGCGGGCGCCAGCGCCGTGAAATGTTCGTGCCCCCGCGGTCGGCGCGACCAATCCGAAGCCGAAGTTTCTCCGACCATGGAGGCGGGGTGCCCTCACCCCGCGATTTGCTGGCGAGGACGCGACTTGCCGCGGGATGAGGGCACCCCCCTCCAAAATCACGTTAGAAAATCGTCGCCGATCTGATTGATCCGAATCGATATTGCCCCATGAAATTCTCGCTCTTCCTTCTCCTTTCCGCGCTCGCGTGCGTCGCGGCTCGCGCTGATGCACCGGCGAAACCCGTGAGCGTCGTCTTTGAGACGGAACTCGGCCGGGTCACCCTTGAGGTGGACGTCGCTCGGGCGCCGATCACGGGCGGAAATTTCCTCAAATATGTCGACGGCAAATTCTACGACGGCGGCGTGATCAACCGCGCGGTGCGACGGGACAACACGACGCGGCACGACGTCGAAATTGAGGTCATTCAGTGGCAGGAGAACGCCGCGCGCCGCGGCGATTTGTTCCCGGCGATTCCCCTCGAGCGGACAAGCGTGACCGGTTTGAAGCACGTGAACGGGGCGCTTTCGATGGCGCGCGCCGGAGCCGACACCGCCACGGCGTCCTTCTTCATTGCAATTGGCGATCAGCCGGAACTGGACTTCGCCGGAAAGCGCAACGCCGACGGCCAGGGCTTCGCCGTCTTCGGCCGCGTGGTCGGGGGGATGGAGGTCGTGAAAAAGATCCACGTTTCCCCCACTGGCACCGACGGAGCCTCAGACATCCTGACCTGCCCTGGAATCAGGGTGAACCCACTTGGCGATAAATCAGGCGGAGGTTGGTGGTGGGGAAACAGGTTTCCGTGGCGGTGAGGGTTTTGCAGAGTGCGGCGACGGCGGCGTCCTGTAACGG